>Ga0116227_10009106_pt1 | contig 18227 bp, 8 predicted proteins | sample S1TSphgellanicum_FD_89693 | JGI IMG/M metagenome (GOLD analysis project Ga0116227, IMG submission 89693) | Host-associated microbial communities from peat moss isolated from Minnesota, USA - S1T2_Fb - Sphagnum magellanicum MG | ecosystem: Host-associated > Plants > Peat moss > Unclassified... | reverse complement strand
CTAATGGCTAAATTTCATGGCTAAACATAATGGTTAAAGTTAGTTTATAAACCTAATGGCTAAATTTCATGGCTAAACATAATGGTTAAAGCTAGTTTATAAACCTAATGGCTAAATTTCATGGCTAAACATAATGGTTAAAGTTAGTTTATAAACCTAATGGCTAAATTTCATGGCTAAACATAATGGTTAAAGCTAGTTTATAAACTTAATGGCTAAATTTCATGGCTAAACATAATGGTTAAAGTTAGTTTATAAACCTAATGGCTAAATTTCATAATTAAACATAGTGCCTAAACTTAGTTGATAAATCTAATGGCTAAATTTCATGATTAATCATAGTGGCTAAACCTAGTTGGTGAACCTAATGGCTAAATTTCATGGTTAAACTTTGGCTAGAATTAGTGGCTAAATCTAATGGTTAAACATAATGGTTAACCATAAGGATTAACCTTCGCTAAAACATAACATAATTAAACCTAATTGTTAAATATAATGTTTAAACATAATGATTAAAACTTAATTAAATTTAGGCTAAACTTAGTGGTTAAATTTAAGTTAAACCTATGGATAACTTTAATGGTTAAACATAATGGTTAAACCTAGGTTATACATATTGCTTATACTTAGGTTATACTTAATGGCCAAATTTAATCATTCAATTTAAGTTAAATCTAGTGCCAAAAGTAATGGCTAAACATAATGGCTAAACCTAATGGTTAAAATCTGGCAAAATTTTGCATACACTTAATGATTAAATCTAGTGGTTAAACATAATGGTTAAACCTAATGATTACACATAGTGGTTAAAATTAGGTAGGTAGGCGGGTGATAGGTAAATAAATAATATGTAATTAGGCGGGTGGGTAAGTCGTACAAAGGTGAAAAATATAAACCTAAATATGTAGGTAGGTAAATGAAAAGGTATAAGTAGGTAGGTAAGTAGGTAAATAACTAACTAAGTAAATAGGTGGATGAATAAGTAAGAGGTACGTACATAAAGTAGTAGACCATGTCATTTTTAATTAAAGATCATTAGTTATTTTGATTAATTATTCAATTTGATTAAAAAGCATTGGCCATTTTGACTAAGGTTGTATGATTTGATTATGTGTATCCAGTCAAATAAATCATTATAATCAACTTGATAAATCAACAAATACATGTGTCATTCAAACCCCTGGCCTTTAGTCAAATGTATATATGTCCATTAGTAAAAAATGACAAGTTAATCAATTGAAGCTTTTAATAACCATGATTTGCAGTAATGTATTCATAAGAAATTTATTACATCTAATATGGTTAAATATACTTAGAATAAATACCCTATTAATAGGTTAATAAGTAAGCTTACGTGGGTTCCTAGCTTTAGGTTTTTCACAAAATCAACCTAGGTAGCCTCATTACAAAATATTTTATTAAATTTGTGCAATTAAATGCAACTATGATGAAATTAGATGCAACTAGATGTAACATAATTATCTTAGGTTAATGTTTTTTAGCCTAATAATGTTAAAGGTTAACCTAGGTTAGGTTAATAAGTAGTATAGGTTGATAAACTAATTCATCTTAAGTCAACCTAAGGAGGTTTCGATCTACGCTAAATTAGTAGGTAGTAAGTAGGTTGACCTGGGATCAACTTAAGGTAGCCAAAATTAATCCAAGGTTAAGAATTTTGAGCTTTATAACTTTGTGTTAAATATAATTATTACAAAAAAATGTGTTAGTGTAATGGATGAAAATTTGAACCCCAAAATGAAGGTGAAGGGTTCAAGTCCTCATTCTTGCAACCTATGATACTTTGGCCATTTGGTTTTAAGTAACTTAATCTAAGCTTCTTGGGCTAGAAGTCCGAGGTTTGTTTCTTATCTAAACCAAATAGCTTAGGTTGTTTAACATAAATAGGTAACATAATTAGACTAAACTAGGTTACCTTTTGGTTAAATGAATTAGGCTAAGTTACCTAGCCTAACTATAAGTTAGGTTGATTTTTTTGCTACACTAGCTACATGGGCTAAACTAAATTAACTTTTGGTCATGTACAATGACTCATAATGTGTTTATATATTTTTGATACATGTCATCCATCCACCAAGGTGCCTTTTGTAACATTTAGTTGAATAAAATGATTAAGTTGAAATGGCATGCATTTTACATGTCATACCAAGGTTAATGATGACATGGAATTTCATTATTATAAAAAAAATTTAAAATTTAATTGTTAAAATGACTAAGCTTTGTAACTGAATGTCCCTTGCAACTAAATGGGTGAAATGACATAGGTTTATTAACTCATTAATCACTAGTCACATATGTCCTTGCTGACTAGTATGTAGGTGTAAAAGCTAGTTGCAAAACCCAAAATGTGTTGTTGTGATATGATTCAAAGGAGTTAAAAACATTCGAAAATAAAATAAGGATTAGGAAGATAATATGAACATTGTGTAAATCACAAAAAAAAAATTGAATAGAACTAAATGTTAGTGATCATTAAATGATAAAAAGTGAAAATGGATTATTCAACAAAATTTGAAGGATTCAAAAAAATTCCAAAGTAAAAGAGTAATCATGAAAGATCCATCATTTTAAATATTTATTTATTAAATAAATAAATCATTAGATTGTGTCGCACATATGAAATAAAAACTAAAAAACTTGCAGTGGAAGTTTAAAAGCCCAACAAAATTATCCTTTGTTGGCATATTATTACTAGCACAATTAAGATAATTGTGATTCTAGAGTAGTTAAGTAAGCAATTACATCGACACCTTCTCGAAATAGAAATCCAATTAGAGGACATCATTTTTTACCTTTAGAGTTATAAACATTGTTGCACAATCTACAAACAATAATCCAAACCAAATACAAGCAAAACTCAATAATTGGATACTTAAAAATAATTAAAGGGTGGACACCGAAAACATAGTAAATCAATATGCCTCAACTATAAAAAAAGTTCATACCTAAAAGAAGTTGAATAATGCCACTCTCCCCACTATCACTTTTCATATATTGCATGAACCAAAAATAATTTAACGAAAAAGAAATCAAACAAGGCTTTGAATATTTGACAATGATTTCATAATGGACACCAATTATTAGTAATCCAACCAATGTTGGCCACAAACGAGATGTTAAATCCAACCATTGGATTTTATTTTTTGACAACTTACATCTTCAAAAAGATTAAATGAAGAGATTGCTCCACTTGGAATTTCGAAGGGCCTTGCTTCATTCATCATCAATGACCAACATTTGGTTTTATGTCCTTTAAGGTAGCCCTCAACATGCAAAATACACATGATTCAAATATTAAGATAATAATATGTCCCCATAATGAGTTGACCTAAAGTCCTAGTGCATTATTCATGTCCCCAAATAATAACAAATTAATCAACAAATGCTTGTGGCACCAATAAAGGAAAAACCTACATCACATCTTTTAACAACATACAAAACCAAATCGCAATATAATTTTTTTTGAATGTTCGGAAAAAATAAATGTTGCACTTTAGCTCTTGATTTTAATATGTTGATGTTAATATTGCTCCACCTCACACAACAATTGCCTTGTAGAACAACACATTTTGGGAAGTAATGTGCATCACAATGTTCACATTGAAAATTAATAATTCTTTGGGCGTAGGAGGATATGATCAAAAGTGCTTGTGCAAACTTCAAATGGATGGAAATGGACATAAATAAAAAACCTACAAAAATTATGAAATGTTAGTCCAACTGAAATTTTACAAGAATTGAATTGATATCTAGAATATGGAAGGATAATTTTAAACATTAGCTTTGAGCATCCATAGAGAATTAAGGAATTTTGTTAATCACATGGATTCAAAACACACCAAATACCACTTGGTGGCCACTAGGTAGATTTAAGTCAAGAAAGTTAAAAGTATGACAAAAAAACATTGAGTAGCCACCAAATGGTTGCATAGAGGAAAACATGTTAAAAGTAATTGTGAAGTTCAACTTGAAGGCCACTAGGCCAAAAGTAGATGCCTTGCATAGAGGAAAACATGTTAAAAATAAATGTGAAGTTCAACTTGAGGGCCACTAGGCCAAAAGTAAATGCCTTGAAATCAAAAGTTAGAAGCAACATTCACAATAATACAATAAAAGATTTGATAAATTTGAAAGAAAATTTTATTTAAAATTTTAAACAAGCAAATCAAGATCAACAATTACTGAGGTATTTTTTGTTTCATGTTCAATTTCACATTTTTACAAAATGAAGGTTTGCAACCACTACTACATTTCATAAATAACATTTTAAATTATCCAGGATCATCACAATTAATATATTTAATCCTACCAAAGGGATTGTGTTGTACATATGTGAAAACACCATATCCGAAGAAATGAAGAGATTCCACGTAAAGGATAATAGTCCCTAACAAATAATGGTCCTCCCTATGAAGGTTGTCCAAAGACTCCAAAAAAATGGCACTATATGGCCTATTAAACATACTTTTGTATGGCTTATAATCTACAAACAATGTGTTGCCAATGTGGGTGTAAAAATACATTAAAAAAGAAGTTCAAGATTTTTATGAAAAATTGGCTTGTTAGGTTTATCTAGTAGGAAATGCAAATTTTACATCCAAAAGTTTTGATCAAACACTCTTGAATAATCGATGAAGATTTGTGTTTCATGCCAAACTTGACCCAAACAATTATAAATATCATGATGTTGGATTGTAAACCAAATATACACAAGGAATTGCACTACACATTCCTCCAAAATTCCTTTCATCTAAGCTTGAGAATGATGGTGCAAGATGGAGGTTTTATAAGGCATATCATCTACCAACAATGTATTTCCAAAATGAGAATTAAAATACCTAAGGAAAAAATCAGAAAAGTTCTTATGATAAATAATTTTATCACAAGTGGGATGATTATAACATTTGTTGTCCCTTTTACAGGGAAATTGCATAATGTGTTTGTTAATTTTACATAGATCTTGACTAATAATCCATGTCAATTGATTTCAATACCCATATCTTTTGTTATTTTCTTCAAGTAGATTTTCAATTTGTAAAATGGAACTAACATCCATATGTAAACAATATATTGCTCTATACACTTCATGAAGAATTGCTTGAAACTTGGCCTTGGAATAACCTTCTTGTCTAGTAAGGTGGGATAATGACCTATGTTATATGACAAAGTCAATAGGTGATTAATTGAAAAATATTCCTTCCCACAAGGACACTTTTCGAAAAAAGAATGACATACACAAGACTCACTTGAAGGTCCCCTACATCTATGAACGGAGGAGATTTGAAACTTTGGAAAACATGCACTTAAAGCTCTAACCCCTTATCTTCCTTGGTAGTTTCATGGAAAATTGGAGGAAGTTTTTGATCTCTTGCACCATCAAGTCGTGCAAGGGGCGATTATAACCGAGATGGCATAGAGGGCCAGATGGATGGGAGAGATGGAGGTGCACATTGAAGCAAGGACATTGAACCTTGACACGGCAAAGGTTAACTTGGAGATGATGATGGTGTCTTGTGTTTCGAATGCAATTTAATGCCATCTAGTTGTCCAAATAATTGAATGGCAATCCTCTAATTTCCACCAAGGCCATAATGAAACAAAAATTGACGAAAATGGTAAAGTCCCTCAATATTACATTTTTATGAATTATTAATTTTTTTTTCACAAACATTATAACGTATGAGGTATTACACGGTCATGTATCATTTCTTTTTTAAAAAGATGAACATTTTCACAAGTTTGTAATTCTACAATTTTGAGCTTGTAAAAAATACACTATGAAATATATTTTTTAAGGACTCAAAAAATTGGTCAAAAGTGATCCATTCTAGCTTACAAATACCTTCCATTGTATCACATTCTAACAACTACGTTTGTTTATATAATATTACTAGTAGTTGGGGTGATAAATTTCTACTATAGTTCACCATAAGGAATTTGCAAATATACGATTAGATTTATGACTCATTTTTAGTCATAATTATCACATGCGACTTATAAGAACTTTTCATCCATCCAAACCAACTTACATGGCATCATCATTTTGCAACTAATTTATGACTCAACAATGTAATCATATTATTTATATATTTTTAAATATTTATTATTTAAATAATATATTATTATTTTTATATATTTATATTATTGTTAATTTCATTAAATTCAAATTGTACCATGTTGACACATGTCATTACATAGGCTAACTTTAAAAGTTAGTTTAGGTTGTTAAGTAGGTCATTTAATAGGCACCTAGCCTATGTTGGCTAAGTAGGTAATGAATATTTGGTCAACATTCCAGTGTTGACCACAACCCATGCCATTTGTGGGGATTAATTTTTGAACCCCAAAGATGGAGATCAATTCATTTACAACCAAGCCACCCCACTTATTGTGGCAAATAAGTAATGTGCATTCTATTTAACCTACTTCATTAAAAATATTACACAAAACATCATTTTTGAACTTTAATAGCTTATTATGATTTTGTTGAAATGATAAGACTAAAGTTTAAACTTAAATTTTTTCCAATAGTGTACACAAAAATAATTTCCTCCTAAAAATATAAATTGATCTGAAAGGAAAAATATTTGAATTTTATCATTCAATACAATTTCAATGACCATTCTGTGGAGAAACTTAATTCAATCACATGATTTATAAATGGATAATATAATAAATACATGAACAAATTTCATATCTTCAACCTTCATTTGATTCTACAAATTATATTATTTGATTTTTTTAATATATCATAATACTACCAATAGAAATTAATTAAAATGTGTGAAATATAATTGATTCACATATAATATTTATAAATGAATCATAAATAAATTTTAATAAAAATATAATAAAAGCTCTTTTATTAACTATATTATTTATGATATAAAAGACTAATTTAAATAATCAATTTTAATTCTAAATATTAATTAATGCCATAAAATTAATTGATTTGATCAAACTATAAATTTTATTGTGTTTACACATATAATATCTTAAGTTTTACTTAAAATTATGTAAAAATAAATTATCTTTTTTCACATCTCAAACCTTTATTTGATTTAAGAAATTATATTATTTAATTTTGTTTAAAATAGATCAAATTGTACAAAAAAATTGTAATTACTCTTAATACATAACATATTCTTTAAATAAATTACATTGCCTACCTAATTATAATGCCAAAAATTATTTTCCAAGTATCATGAACTATTGAATACTTTTACCTTAACATCTATTGTTGTGTTTATGATCACACTCATATCATTTAGATGTAATCGGTTTTTGTCATAGGATAAATACTTGAATTATGAATAGGTCCTTTCATTACAATCAAAATAGCCATATGTTATAGCTCCACCACCCATCCAAAGTTCATTATCCTTTTTGGGTTCTACCAAATTGTTGTCTTTCAAAATAATATTGTGATTATGGCCATCAATATGAACCTTAGACCATATTTGCATAACCAATATTTGAACATGGGCAACTAAATCACCATAAGAAAATGATAGCTTTTCAAAAGGCTAACTTGATTCAAATGTCCACATTGACCAAAGGGTATGTCCATTTTGACTAAAGGTTTAGAGCATGAAAAACACATGTTACATTTGACTAGTACATTTGACTAAAATAACATTTTTTATCAAATGTCAAGCTGAAAATTTGGTCAAAATGGACAAATGTCCATGAATATGGCCATGGTTTAGTCAAATTGGCCATATTGAATGGATAACATTTGGTCAAATTGATTATCCTAATTTGACCTTTAATTAAATTGACCATTTTGATTTGACACTTAGCTAAATGAACCATACTCATTTGATCATTTAGCTTACTTGTTAAGTTTAAGTTACCTACTTAACTTAACCTAATTAGTAGGTTAGGCTAAGCCTAGACTACCTATCTAGCCTAACATAAGTAATAGGTTAATAGGCTATTTGTTAGGTAATAACTTAGCTAATAGCCTAGCCTAGACCTACATATTTAGTATGTTACTTAGGACATAACTTATTAGGACTACTAAATAGTCTATAACTAAGTAATGTAAACCTTCTAGGTATAACATAGCCCAGGTGACTTAAGCGTACTAAGTAGACCTATTAACCATGTAGGTAGCCTATTAACTTAAGCTTATTATAAGTACATAGCTTAAGCCTATTAGTTAAATAACATAAACCACCTAAGTCTAATAGGTAGATAGCCTATCTTACTAGCTAGGTAAATAACCTAAGCCACATAAGCCTACTAAATAGGTAGCTTAACCTAGGTTGTCGAAGTTTACTTAATAATTATATCCATAAAATAGGCCATTTAAAGTAGCTTAACATAAATAGCTTAACGTAGGCCATTTAGGTTTATTAGGTATGTAACTTAGTTTAGGCCAACTAAGCCTACAAGGTAGGTAGTTTAACCTAGGCGACCTAAAAATAGTAGGTATGTACATAACCTAACCTATGCTACCTAAGTAGGTACTTAGTTAGGCTACTTAAGTAGGTACATAACCTAACCTAGGCCTACTAAGTAGGTACATTGCTAACTTAAATTAGGCCACCCAGGCTATTAAGTAGATAACCTGGCTTAATATTATGTAAGTAGCTTAAGCTTAGACCTATTTAATAAGCTAAGCTACCTACCTAGTATGCTTAGGCTAAATCTATTAATGGGTTAGTCGGTACCTACATAATTTATTAAATAGTAGAAGTGTAGGTAGCTTACTAAGTAGGTATCATCATCGACATAGTAGGTACTTATAAGGCCTAGTAGATTATAACCTACATGTTACCTAAGTACATGCATTTATTAATAGGTACTTCCTACCTACCTAGGTTAACATGCCTATGACCTACCTATTTATGTAAGTAGTGTAAAAATATTCAAGTTCATTTAGTGTAATATGTTGAAAAAAACTTCATAGAAATTGATTACAATATGTTGGTCCAAAATCATGTTCATTACAATATGTTGTGAAAAAAAATCGCCTTATAAGGGGGTGGTGCAATGGTTAAGGAATTGATTTTTCAATGTGGAGGTGAGGAGTTCAAATCTTCATACTTGAAACCTAAGCTACCTTGGCTATTTAGGTGACTTAATTAGGTAGCCTAATAGACCACCTAGCATAGGTGGCTAAGCTAGGTGGTCTGGCTTAAGCCTAGGAAATAGGGTTGGTAGGTAAATAAACAATTTTTTTGGCATTATTATTTATTAATTTATTTATTAGGTAGGTAGGTAAGGTAGGTAATTAATTAATTAATATTTTCATTTAAATTTTTAATTAAAATTATATAATATATATTTATGGTCATTGCCCAAATTATATTATTGTCATGGTGATTCAATAAAAAAAACCTAGTAAAACAAACCATATGAAGGGTTTTTTGTACCGAAATTCTTGGTCAAAAAGGCCATCATTTCTTGTAGTGACTATTGACCCCTCCAAGGTCCATGGGGTGAAATGACAATCTATTCTATATGACCTATTTTATTTCAAGGTAAAATACATATTGTTGACTACATCCTAGGAAAGTCTGGTACAAGTTGTGTCTAGGTTGCATGTTAGGTCATTACTAATCCTAATTGAAAGGCATATAAACATAAAAGTTGCATAGAACTCCTTATTGCAACTTCTAACACTACATTGGTGTTGCAATAGTTGTAAGTATGTTCTTGGAAGTGTCATGGTAGTTGTGATAAAGTTGTGCAAAGAAGCCAAAGGTGGTTGTTCTTAATTAATTGATTCAATTTGAGTTGATGAACTATGGCAAGACCTTTTGATTAGGCATTGCATAGACGTTATGCATGTTGAAAAAAATGTATGTGAACACATAATTCGGACCATATGTGGTGAAAAGGACAACAAGGAGGTGAGGCGGGACTTGGAGGGGCAAAATATATGCCCACATTATGGCTTATTTGAAACCCATAGAATCCAACACAATGGATGGCGCCACATGTAAACTATGTGTTAAATGAGAAGGAGCTTTCCACTTTCCAAAACCACTTTGCAACCCTAAAGATACCCTCCAACTACTTTGAATCTTTGACAAAACATTTGTCAACCAAGAGGTGGGCTAGCATGAAGGCACATGATTGACATGTGGTCATGCAACATTTACTCCCTTTATGCTAAAGGGGACTCATGCAAGAGAACACTCAAAAGGCAATCATGTGGATGCATAAGGTATTCCAATGGATATGTGGAAAAATCATGAACCTTAATGAGATGCCAATGTTCAAGGAACATGTTGCAACCATTTTATGCATGTTGGAGATGGAGATGCCCCCTTCGTTTTTTGATGTGATGACACACCTTGTGGTACATCTCATTGACACCAATAAGAAAAGCGTTGAGGTATCAAAGATTGAAGGCATATGGTAATCACTTCTAAATGGATGGTATGGTTAATTTTGATTATGGGGTGGCATCTATTTTTGGCCAATGGCAAGCACACATGGGTGATGAGCATGCATCGATACGCTATGTTGGTGTATTCAAGGACATATTAAGATTGGACTATGGCCCAATTTCAACTCCAATCATTCTCATGCGATGTGCATGGGTTCGAAACGAAAGTGATGTAAAAGGGAATCCAACTTATAGACGAAATGAAGTAGGATTTTTACTTGCAAATTTTCAATACATGAAGGTGGAGGAGGAAGGACCATTTCTTTTTCCTACCCAAGCCCAACAAGTATTTTTCATAAAGGAAGAACAAAATCCATATTAGAAGGTGGTGGTCCAAAAAGAAAGTCAATCATTTCGCACCACAACAAATAATTTTTAAAATTCAAGTGGCATTGATGATGGTGTGCCATGGCTAAATACACCCACGACATAGCCACCCGTGCCCTAAGATGCAAGCCTTGTGGGGGCCAAGGAGTTATGATCCACAGAGGAATCGGCTATTATCAATTCTACACTTGCTCATTTACCTTAGGCAATTTGGTGGTGTAGAGACACTTGGATATCTATGTGTACATCAAATTTAAAAATAGTATAATTTATGTCCACCATTCTAGTCCAACTTCAAACCTACAAATATACAATTTCAATGAAGTTTAAAGTTTGTAAGCCTTTTCATATTATGAGTTACCACATAATTGACAATTAGTTATAAATGAGTTGAGAATTCTAGTCCCAAAGTAGTGGACAAGTATTTACATCATGGCACCATAGCTCCCAACTTGTTGTATCAAAAGCTAATATACCTGATACTTAGTTGCTACATAATTGAACATTTTAAGTGACTAAATTATATAGTCAATATATTATCATAGTTAATTATCTAAATTAGTATTAGCTCAATTTTGAAGCACACAATGGTTAGTTAATTTAGAGAATTAATTATTTGATTTTATCAATTTAACAAGCTCAATTTATTAGTTAGTTATTTCATGTAATTATTTAATTATGTGGTTTCAAATAATTTATTATCAGATATTTAATTTTATTTTGAGTTCATGAAACAACAAGTTAATTATGATCTAGTGCCAATATAAATTTATATATATTAATGGTTAATTATTTAGTCCAGTAAATTAGCCTATAATAATTTTAAGTAAATTAAATTTATCAATTAATAGTTAATAAATCATTTAAAATCACTATCAAATACTATAAATTAAATGTGAATTTGTTTATTAATAGTCCCAAAATAGTGGAAACATAACACCTCTATAGTGCCAACTTAGTGACATAACTAATTGACAAGTAGTTACAAGTATCATAAAAAAGGGTAGTGGAAATGTGCCCACATGGCACAATCATATGTGTTGACAATGAATACTAGATGCAAGATAATGGTTGATTGCCTATTGACGTTACACTAATTGTGATGTACTTGCAAGGTGTAACTAAAATGTAACTTGTTAGAAAGTCAAACATGTTGACTACACCTATATGTAAGATGCATACAATACAATGTATAAATGCCTCATTTACAACTCACTTGCAACTATGATACAACTTGGTAAATTTTTTTGACATGGCATTTTATTTATTAATTATCAGTATTTCCATGCAATAGTTGTAGTTGAATTATATGCTAATTGTTTTAGGGCACCTAGTTGCACAATAGTGTGGTTTCAATGAACAAGTTTTCTCATAATGCTATCCACATGTGTGGATTTTGGAAGGCGTGCACAAAGTGCAACATGTGAAATGAAGATGAAGTTACGTGGAGTATTGGGAGGATATCTTGTTGCATTTGTCAAAACCCTTACCTTGTCAAAGTGCCACTCTTTTGGAGGGGTTTTGGCCTTCAAACTATTGGAGATCAAATTACTCCAAGGCTTCATTGTTGACCTCTATTGTCAACAGTAATCCAGAGGACCCAATCCAACGTCCTTATTGTGGGCCAAAGAACATGAGGCCTTTAACTACGTACACCTCATTTAAAAATCTTAATGATGGAGATTTTGTTTTGATGAGGTCACATGATCTTGATCTTGTTCTTGTTTGGATGGGAAGAGCACAAGGTGATGTTGTGAAGGCTAAGGAGATTGATTTTTTCAAAATGGTGAGGGTTCAATGGTGGGTTCCTATGAAAAAAGGTGTAAATTTGGATGAACCATCTATATGAAGATTGTTGGAATGGCAAGTGCAAATGTAATTTTGTAGATCAAGAACAATGGCTTGACATTTCATTTGTTTTTTTTTTCGTTTCCAGCTTGAAAAATGTATCAAACAAGAGTCAAATTACTATTCCTTTTACTTATGCTAGTAGGGTTTAAATAAATCTTGATGTTGCTAATGCATCTATCAATATGTGAAGGGTGCTGTGGACATTGAAGGAATTGTGTTTCTAATTTCTTGGAGCCTTTTATATCATTAAATTGATCGCAATGTTGTTTAATCAATTTATTCATGGTACAAAATTATTCCTATATATTCTTAGACATTAATGATGAATAATATTTTTTATTGCATTTAAACCTTAATCCTTAATGGCCACTAGGTGTCCTTGTTTCTTATTCTTAGCATAGAGCTTCGAGTTTATTAATGATTTTTATTTATTTATTTATTTTTTGGTGTTTGATGAGGTGTATTGTTTAATCAATTTGTTCATCGCAAAAAATTTCATGTACATTCTTGGACATTCATAATAAGTGATCTTTGTTGTTGCACCATAACCCTAATCCCTAGTGGCCACCAAACATCTATTTTTTCCTTTCATGGCATTGAGTCCAAATTTATTATAAATATTTATTCTTTTGGGTTCTTTTGTGTTTGTTGTGGCATTTTCTTAAACAATCTTTTGATCACTAAAAATTATGTGTACATTTTTGAATAGTCATGGTCAATGATCTTTTTTGTTTTACCTTAACCTTCATCCTTGGTGGCCATTAGCTGTTTGTTTTTTCTATTATGGCATAAAATCCAAAAAATATCAAGGAATTTATTTATTGCAAAAAAATTATTTATATATGTTCTTGGATACTTGCTATCAATAAATTTTTTTTTGACCTTAACCATAATCCCTAATGGCCGACAAACTTTTTTTTTTCTTTCATGCCATAGAGCCACTTGAAATTATTAATGATTTTGTTATTGTATGTGCAATAGTTTTGAATCCATAATCATTATTACGATTAATGAATTGGTACATGTTATGCCTAATTCTTTGTAATTTAATAAATAATTTGTTTTTCCCATGAATAGGAGCATTTGATTTCCAACTTTGATAATGAATAACCTATAATTTTCACTTGGTGAGCACCGGGAAAAATATTATTTTCATCATAATATATTATTTTGAAACTATTATATTATTATATTTGTTACAATACAAGCAAAATGAATGGATCCATTGACATTGTTGCTATTGTCAAATTTTTTGTTTTGTGTCCTTTAATGATTGTAAATGTTGCACAAAAACATTGGTATGAATGTTTTTGAGGCAAAAATTTGTTTACATGGGTGTTATATTTCTAAATGATTGTTATTTTTACTTCAATATAAGGTTACATTCATTAAATCTAATGGCCATTAGGTGGATTTCATCCCATCCACCAAATTGGGTAAATTTTTAAATTAACAATTTAGTTTTAAATCAATAAAATATGTGTTCTATTGTAAATAGCCTAAAATAGTTAGCAATAGCCATGATAAAATAGCCTAAAATATTTTTAAATAACCTACAATTTAATAATCAACAATAGCCTATGATAGAATAATATAAAATAATGTATGATAAAATATCCATAAATAACCATAAGGGTATTTGTAAGCTGAAGTGGATCATTTTTGGTGTCACAAGGCCATTTTTTTTAGCACCATTATGGATTAGAATTTGTCCCACAACAAATTGCTATTAAATTTTATGAAAAAGGACTCATGTATGTGATTGTTATATAAACTAATGTGATAGAATCTTGAAATGATTAAAGTTGAATTTTTTTACACCAAATGGGGGACCTTTCATCACATATTAGTTGTAGTGTTATATATAGTACATAAAGGATGTGTAAATATTGGACTCACCATATGTTGAGCTTATAATGAACAAAATTAATTTTTCTCCAAAACTCAAAAAATGTGGTTAGTAATTTAAAATAAGTGTTTGCAAATCATTTGAATGTCACATAAAAGTTTTACATAGGCCAAAAATAACAAAAATGGTAAAGTCCCTCATTATTACATTTTAATGCCTTACTAAATTTTTTTTCACAAACATTATAGCCTATGAGGTATTACATGTTCACATGTCATTTCTTTTTGAAAAAGATGAACATTTTTACAAGTTTACAATTTTTAGCATGTAAACAATACGCTATGAAATATACTTCTAAAGACTCAAAAATTTGGTCAAAAGTGATCCACTCTAACTTGTAAAGAGCCTATGATAAAAATACCCAAAAGTAGCCAAAAATAGCCAATTATAAAATAACTTAAAGTTCCAACTTTTTTTTTCTTTCTATTAGATATCTTACTTATGCTTCCATACAAAAGTCTTTTGAAGAAACATGATCTTTGAAAATGAGCCCAAAAAGTCTTTGGCCATAGTTAAATCAATATGAAAAAATCAATGTTTTTGTTACATGTGACATTTAAAAAATTGAAATGGATATTAGGATCATTTTAAATTGTAAACATGACATCATCCTATACATATGAATGTTGACATTATTTTGAAATGAAAACATACATTGGGTGTAATAAGTCTGATTTTTCAATGTCTATAGTTGATTGGATGGGTTTTTTCAAGAATTGACTACACTACAATTTTGCACATGACAATTTAAGGTTGCAATTTATGATTTAGACCTTAAACTTTCAATATTAGTTTATGTTCTTCATTTTGGTCTATCACTGAACTTTCATTTTTAAGTTTAGGTTACAAGTTTGAGCTAAGTATTGTTGTAGGTTGTAGTTTATGCATTGAGATTAGGCTTTCAATATACAATTTGATTTTCAATTTAAGTTCTCAATTTAGGATTTGAGATTTAGTTTTTGTGACTTGGGTTTTAGTTTTGGTTTAATTTCATATTAAAGACTTATTTTATTATTAAAGAGGACTTGATCTTAAAGTTTCATTTTAATAAGTATCTATTCAAAGTTGGTTTAAGGTTCTTTCAAAGGTTTTATATGCAACATTGATATAAATATTGTATTTAAAATGTTAAACATAGTTGGTTTAGTTAGTAGTGGAGATTATATATCTTCCCAAACATTTAATAATATTAAATATTTTGAGAAAATGGTTAATAATAATTTCTATTCTAGATATTTATATGGAAAAAAACTCAACGTCGACCATTGTGTTTTCATTTTCCAAATTTGTGGAATAATTGTTTTAGTGATCATGTTGAAGAGGGCGTAACCAAATTTGGCTAGAAGTCAAAGGGGAAACATAAGAAAACTTTAAGTTTTTTTTTATAATTTGTTGATTTGTTGAAAGCTATTATTAAATATGGTGACCTAAGTTTTTTCATTCATAATGTGGCAACTTAAGCCCATTTTTTCCTAAAAAAAACCCTAGCAACATACAAAATTACCTTAGAAGTCAAATATTATGTTTCATTGTCAAATGTGTCCTATAAGCAAGTCATATCAAGAATGTAATGTTACAAAACTATATCAAATAAAATGAAACATCAGTGCAATTGGCAAGGCATTTTCAAATGTCATTTTTCTAATGTTAAAAAACATGTCAAATTAAAATTTTGAACACAATTATCAAAATGTCAAATACATTTGGGTGTAATCACATTAATAGAAGCCAAGACAATGATAATTAGTGTTGGGCAATTCTTTGAATTCTTAAATAACTATCGCTTTTGGTTATTTGAAAAACTTCATAGAACCGATGGTTTTTTAACCTCAAAAAACAACTATTATTTTATTTTATTTTTAGATTTTTGAAAATTGTAAATGTTTTTGAAAATTCTGAAAATTGGTGGATATTTGGATATGTACTTAAGTTGATCATTGGTGGGTATATGTCCTTCATTTAAGAATTGTTCAACATTAATTACAACCAATGTTTATTTTTACATGTTTTAGTGTTAAAAAAATAAAATAAATTTGCAAGTAATTTCAAAACATTCATGACAATGTTTCTAATATATTATGGAAACATGTGGTATGATCTAGAAGATAGAATATTTAGAAACATTCATAAAATAATATAACTATTGATTTTAATCATTATAAAGACTCCTATTTTGGGGGAGATTCTTTAAACATGACATATTTTGAGGTAGGTTCTTTAAACATATATTTATGTAATAATTTAGTGCAAGATTTGATTTAGGAAAATTTGATTTTTTCAACTTTTAGACAAAATATTTATTAAACATTTTGAAAACATTCCAACCTAAACAATCACCCAAGTTAGCAGGTGTGGTTCTTGTTATCTTGTTTGCAACCATTTGGAGTTTTTGCTTTTAAAGTTTGGCATAGAAATCAAAGTAAAATCAATTAAAAAAAATTCCAGTTTTTCAAAATTTTAAATTTATATTCATAAATAACATGAAATTTGCAATGTAAGTACTTTTGGATTTTATCTTTTTAGTATCATTTTTTACTCAAATAGACAAAAATGCAATCTTTATGAAAAATAAAATTTAACACACCCATCAATGGAAACGACAAATTCACAAAACAAAAAAACATGAATTATGTTAGGTAAAATTCTAAGCATTGTTTAATCAAACAATTACTCTTCAATAAATATAATACAATAATTTCTTACAAAAACACAAACAAAAAACCACTAAAGAAATTATATCTATATATGTGTGTGTGTGTGTGTGTAAATATTTATGTAAACATCCATTTCAATATTTAAAATAATGCCATAAAAATATATTCTATAACATATCAATTCATTTAAAAATGATTTAATTAAATGAAATTTCATCTTTTAATCATTAATTTACTTTTCTCTTCCATAATTTATATGATTGCAAGGCCCACATGTTTGTCCTTGATGCAAGTCCCAAATTTTTCATTTTATCTTAAGGGCCATACTTTAACCTTTCATGTAAAATTAATTGGCAAGGCGTGTGGCACTCACCATGGGTGAACCAGCACTCACCCACACGGGTACCATGGGTAAAAATTCCTGAAGTTTCTTTTGGGTTGCTTCTAACCATGGTAAATATCCCATCACAAGACTTAAATCAAGGTCTCCAAGTCCTTAATCAAGGCTCCTAAACCCTAAACCCTAAACCCTTCACCGGAACCCACCACATATTTTAATCTTTTGTCGTAAAATGAAGGGTACTAAACCCTAGGTGGGGTAGGGAATGGTATTCGGGCACCACTTTTGGAGTTGCTAGTGTCAATATTTTGTTGAACCGATGACTAAAAATGCACTTGGGAAATGTGAATCCATGGTCAGAAAACCAGTTACGTTTCGGAATAGATAGGCCTGGGAGGAACCTGTCAACACCGAACGGAATGGTGGCTCGCCATACCAGGCTTTCCAAGTTCCGGGGTGGAACTGGCCCAATCCATAGTACATTAAAGGGCATTTGCAACCTTCAAATTTTGCAACCTGGCTAAGTTATTTGAGAAAAATTTGGGCAAATCTGTTTTTTGTTTAATTTTGGCAAAAAATTTCTTTCCTTTTGGAGGAAAAATTACCCATTTTTTTAGCTTCACAAAATTGAGGAAAAAAAAAAAAAAACAAAAAAAAACCCGAGGAATCCAAAATGCAGGCCCAAAAATTGAAGGTGGAGTCAAGTAATTTTTTTTTTTTTTT
>Ga0116227_10009105_pt1 | contig 18228 bp, 16 predicted proteins | sample S1TSphgellanicum_FD_89693 | JGI IMG/M metagenome (GOLD analysis project Ga0116227, IMG submission 89693) | Host-associated microbial communities from peat moss isolated from Minnesota, USA - S1T2_Fb - Sphagnum magellanicum MG | ecosystem: Host-associated > Plants > Peat moss > Unclassified... | reverse complement strand
TCCTGGTGTCTATGGCGCGGTGGAACCACTCTGACTCCTTCCCGAACTCAGTTGTGAAACGCTGTTGCGGCAACGATAGTTTTCAGGTCGCTGAACGCTACAATAGCTCGATGCCAGGTTAATTTTTCAGAATAAAGCATCCAGTTTTAAGCAACTGGATGCTTTGTTTTTATGGCAAACTACATACTTTTGCTTCCGATGAGTGCAGAAATTATTTGTGTTGGTACTGAATTGCTCCTGGGAGATATTCTTAATAGTAATGCTCAATATCTCGCCCAGCAGTTAGCACAGCTAGGAATTCCTCACTATTATCAAACTGTGGTTGGAGATAATCCAGGAAGGTTAAAGCAAGTTATAGAAATTGCTATCTCAAGGGTGCAAATTCTCATTTTCACAGGTGGCCTTGGTCCAACACCAGATGACCTCACCTGCGAAACTATTGCTGAGTTTTTTGGTGTCCCCTTGGTAGAGGACCGAGAAATTATTGAAGACATATCTCAGAAATTTGCCCAACGTGGTCGCGTGATCACCCCCAATAACCGAAAGCAGGCCTTGATACCCCAAGGAGCAAAAATTTTACCTAACCCCACAGGTACAGCGCCCGGTATTATTTGGCAACCCCGTCCAGGGTTGATAATTTTTACCTTTCCCGGTGTTCCTCATGAAATGTATCGCATGTGGGAAGAAACAGCAGTTCCCTTTCTCAAGAGTCAAGGTTGGGGGAAGGAGATTATTTACAGTCGTAGTTTAAGGTTTTGGGGAATTGGTGAATCGGCTTTGGCAGACAAAGTTGCTGCTTATTTAGATTTAGCTAACCCGACAGTTGCTACTTATGCCGGTAAGGGGGAAGTTCGGCTACGAATTTCGGCGAAGGCTGTTTCAGCAACAGCTGCCCAGGATTTGATTGCACCAATTGAACACCAAATTAAGGAAATAGCTGGTCTAGATTATTACGGTTGTGATAATGACACCTTAGCTTCTGTCGTAGGCAGTTTGCTGCAGGTAAATGGGGAAACTTTGTCAGTGGCAGAATCCTGCACAGGTGGTGGACTAGGGCAGATGTTAACGGAGATTCCTGGTAGCTCTGTGTACTTTTGGGGTGGAGTAATTGCTTACGATAACTCTGTGAAAATCGGGTTATTAGGGGTTGACCTAGAGAATTTAAATCAATTTGGTGCAGTCAGTGCCACAGTAGCCGAGCAAATGGCTTTAGGAGTCAAAACCCGTCTCTCAACTACTTGGGGATTGGGAATTACTGGGATTGCTGGTCCTGCTGGGGGGACAGATGTTAAGCCTGTGGGGTTAGTTTATATCGGTTTAGCAGGACCAAAGGATGAGGTGACAAGTTTTGAGTATCGATTTGGGACATTGCGGGGGCGCCCTTTAATTCGGTATTTAAGTGCATCTGCCGCACTGGACAATTTGCGCCGACGGCTGTTAATGGGGTAAATTAAAACAGGGTATTAAACTTGTAACTGCATAAACACTAGGGGAACTCTAATCAGCCTTCTACCTAATTCGGGAAGAGCAAATTTAAGTTGGAGTGATTTTGGTAAGTCTACAAAGGAAATTGGCATAAAGCCGAATTGACTATAAAAGCCTGCCAGTTCCTTGCCTATACATTCTAGATATAAGGATTGAGTAGCAGTATTAATCAGGTGTTGAGTCAGAAAACTACCTAAACCACGACCTCTCCAAGCTCCTGTAACAACTAAACTGCCGAGTTCTTGAGTATCTGTAAATTTCCGCAACTGTCCACAGGCAACTAAACTTCTGTTGCACTCAATCACCCAAAATTGCTGCCAACGTAATTGGGTGGGGTCAAGCATAGCTGAGAGTACCAACCAGCGAATTGACCATGCGTCATCTAAGGTAGCTTGGCGAAGGATGCACCCATACGGTAGGGTAAAATCGTTTGTTTTCATAGGTGAAACTTAATTATTACATCTTAAGATAGACAGATAATTTGTCATAACTAGATTCTAGATAGATCAATTGCCGCTAACTAACTTTTTAAAATTAACTACACACCCTGAATTTTTGTATTAAATCATCGGAGTGTATTTATGCCTGAAGATTCACCTCCAAAAACAGAAGAACAAACGCAAAGATCTGATACTCAACAAAGTACACCAAATGCTAGCGGTGGCTATCAAACCCCCCTGCAAGCAGATATTCGTAAGACTGGTGATGCTGAAAAAAGTAACGCTAGACCTACCGCTAGACCGGAAGCCCCAGGTGAGGACGATGTAGCCGGAAGCCCGAATCAAGGTACTGAGTCGCGTTAATTAAAGGACTTGAGGGAAAGCTTGCTCCAGAAGCAAGGGTGTAAGCTTTCTCTCCCCTCTTTCTCCAACTAATCCCAGTGGCAACTTACGGTAGTCTCGTAAAGAGCAACTTGGCTTAGGAGTTTTTTTCGTTAACTCATACTTTTATAAACTTTATTGATACAAGGCAGAAAGCCCCCAGATACTTCTGAGGGCTATGGTCACATACCATTCAAGAGTGAAGGTGCTAACTTAATCAATTCCGGTGATTATTACTGTAGTGAACCCTTGTACCTGCCCAAAGCAACTTCTCTCGCAGGGTTTGATAATAAGAATTGTTCTCCCGCAAAATGATAAACTTAGCTCGACAATCAGCCATCCGAATATCAACATGGTGTCCCGTCCAAATCGAAGTGGATAACACGCCATCCATCCACAACTTGGTACTCAAATCATAGTCTCCCAAAGGCCAAACACTAACTACACAGCCAGGAGGTAAGACCAGTGGACGACTAGAAAGACTCATAGGACAGATGGGAGTGATAGTTATTGCCTCCATCCCATCATGAATAATGGGACCACTAGCGGAAACTGTGTAACCAGTGGAACCAGTAGGTGTAGATATAATCAACCCATCTCCCACATATTGATCAATCACCTCACCGTCAATTTCTAACTCCAGAATTGAAGTAATCATCCGATCAGCAGAAGCAGGTTTGACACAAAATTCATTCAAAGCCAAGTAGCGATCGCTCACTGATTCCAAATGTAAGCCATGTCCCTCAAACATTGCAGACTGTAACATCATTCGGCGCTGGATAGCATAGCGGTCCTCGATCAGCCGATCCCAAACTTCCTCTGGATTTTGAAATTCATCTACTGACTCAGTCAAAAACCCCAAGTGACCTCCCACATTTACACCAAGTATGGGGATGCCAGCTGGGGCTAAATGTCTGGCACTCGTTAAAACAGTACCATCACCACCAAGTACCAAAGCTAAATCAATTGGTTGAGTAGCTGATGCCAAAAATACTGGATAAGGATTGTCTTTTGGTCCACTAGGGCCCATCAATACTTGGCACTGACGATTTTCAAGTTGTTTTGCACAGAGTTCTGCCCAGCGTTTACTTTGGGAGTCTCGTGCCTTATAAGCAATAATTACCTGCTTGAGTTGCACGCGCAGTTACCACTTGAGGAGATTAAACTGCTCCATATCGACGGTATCACGGTTGCGATAGATAGCAAGCACGATCGCCAAACCTACTGCCGCCTCAGCAGCAGCTACGGTGATTACAAAAACTGTAAACACCTGACCCTTAATTAATGTTGCATCGAGAAAGTTAGAAAACGCCATTAAATTCAAGTTAACAGCATTCAGCAACAACTCTATTGACATCAACACCCTAACAGCATTACGACTAGTAATCAAGCCATAGATGCCAATGCAGAACAAAGCTGCTGCTAGTAATAAAAAGTAGTGAAGTTGCATGAGTTTCCTATCGCTTCTCAGTATTAAGCATTAGTATCTGTTTCTGTGCCACTAATTGCCGACACCAATTCTCTAGGGCGTTCTGGCAAAGTTAGAATAGTCTGCGGCAATTCTGATGGTGTTAGTTGGTCTGGTAAATACTCACGACGGGCCAAAATGATTGCTCCTACCATTGCCATTAGCAATAGGATCGAAGCGAGTTCAAAGGGGAGTAAAAAATCAGAGAAAAAGTGCTCACCAATTAGAACTATAGAACCGTTACCAGCCCCAGGAGTAGTTGAGTAGGTCCAGGGAGTTACTAGTACCATTGTACTTAATAAGCCAAACAATCCTATGCTGATGATCGCTGTTAACACTTGCCGTAGCCTAGCACTCTTGAAGGGCACAAAATCTTGCCGTTTGTTTACCAACATAATGGCGAACAGAATCAGCACGTTAACTGCCCCAACATAAATTAGCACTTGGGCTGCTGCTACGAAATCTCCATTTAGCAATAGATACATCCCTGCTATGCTGATGAATACACCTCCCAGCAGGAAGGCAGAGTAGACGATATTGGAGAACAATACTACGCCTAAGGCTGACCCAATCATCATCACGCCCAGGATGCTAAATGAAATAACTTGTACCCCTGCGGCTAGATTCACTTTTTCCAATCCTTTGTGATATTTGTATAGGTTGTGATTAGGGAGAAGGTAATTTAATGTCTCCTGGGTACGAACCAGGACGGGGGGCGTCCACAGGCAACCCGTGAGGATCGATGGTGCCCGTGGGTAGGTAAACCAGTTCGCGCAGTGGTGTCACCATTGGGTCATCTGTCACCTTATAAGGTAATCTACCTAGTGCTACGTTGTCGTAGTTCAACTCATGGCGATCATATGTGGAAAGCTCGTATTCTTCTGTCATTGATAGACAGTTTGTTGGGCAATATTCCACACAGTTACCGCAGAAGATACAAACTCCAAAGTCAATACTGTAGTGGTTGAGTTTTTTCTTCTTGCTGGCTTTGTCAAACTCCCAATCCACTACGGGTAAGTTGATTGGGCAGACACGAACACAAACTTCGCACGCAATGCATTTATCAAACTCAAAGTGAATTCTACCGCGAAACCTTTCCCCAGGAATCAACTTTTCGTAGGGGTACTGTACAGTAATTGGTCGCCGACGCATATGGTCGAAGGTAACAGAAAGCCCCTGACCAATATAACGGCCCGCCTGCACAGTTTCTTTAGCGTAATTACTAACTTGTTTCAGAAACTTTAGCATTTACTATTTCTCCACTCTTTTAAGGTGATTGAGGGTTGAGTGTTGGGAATTAGGGATCGGGAATTCAAAAGATTTCCCAGTTCCCAGTCCCCACTACCCACCGAAGGCAACAGGAAAGGCTAATTTCAGAGCTGCAGTTAACAACAGATTAACCAAAGCCACTGGCAACAAGAATTTCCACCCCAAGTCTAACAATTGGTCAATCCTTACTCTAGGTAGAGTCCAGCGTAAGAGGATGGCAATAAATACAAGCAAGTAGGCTTTGAATATTGTCATAGTGATCCCTAGGGAAGCAGTAACTATCTGCAACACGGGATTTGTTTCACTGATTCCCAGAAAATTTGCTATCAGGTTAATGGGAATGGGAAAATCCCACCCACCCAGGTACAAAATTGCTACCAAGAGAGAAGAAAGTATCAAGTTGACGTAAGAACCAAGGTAAAACAGACCAAATTTCATCCCGGCATATTCAGTCTGATATCCTGCTACTAGCTCTTCTTCTGCTTCAGGGAGATCAAAAGGTAAGCGTTCGCATTCGGCAAGAACAGCTATCCAAAAAATTATAAAACCGACAGGTTGCCGCCATAGGTTCCAGCCCAGGATACCGTAGCCAGATTGTTGCTCAATAATATCCACTGTGCTAAGGCTGTTGGACATCATGGCGATCGCCAAAACACTTAGCGCCAAAGGAATTTCATAACTAATTGATTGGGCTGCTGCCCGCAATCCACCTAACAGAGCGTATTTGTTATTGGATGCGTAGCCAGCCATCAGTAAGCCAATGGGTTGGATACTGGACAAGGCAATCCACAGGAATACTCCTATGCCTACGTTGGTAATAACGATATTCTGCCCAAAGGGCACAATTAAATACGACAAAAATACTGGAATGACCACAATAATTGGTCCTAGGGTGAACAGAAAGGCATCTGCCTGAACCGGAACTACATCTTCTTTGAAGACCAGCTTTAACCCGTCTGCCACTGGTACCAGCAACCCAAAAGGACCCATGTATTCTGGACCAATGCGCTGCTGAACTGCGGCAGAAATTTTCCGTTCCAGCCATGTGGCAACTAGTACCCCCACTGTTGCTCCAATTAGCATCAGTATCATTGGTAGTGGCATCCAAATGGCTTTGGCTGCCCCTGCTGGTATTCCTAAATCCGTGAGGGATTGAATAAATGTTCCTTGGAGGTCAATTCCTGAGTTCATGTTTGGTACTCTTTAAGTCTTCGAGTCACAGCAATTTACATCTATTAGTTGAATTAATATCTGCAAATTCATCTACAGATCATCTCCGCTGAGAAGATTTGTTGTCCATTCCCATGCCTAGTATATCTTGGATGGTTTTTACCATTCTTGATCGGATGACAACTTTTACTTATAGTTGACATCGAAAATGGTTAATCGAAGGTAGGAAGTGGAGGAGATTAGGAAGAATAAATATCGGCGTTGCTGAATGGGGGTATGATTGGTCGAAATCCCGAAGAAGTTTTTGAGGCTTTCAGCTATCGGTTCATACCGCGAATCATCCGGCGTTGCTGATTCGCGGTATGAAACCAAACCTCAATTGTTCCAGCCGTCAATTCATCCGGTAAATATGCAACGCCAATATCTTTCCATCTGCCTCCTGTATATGCAAATCCCAAATGACTACCGTTGCTCGATAGGAGTGTAAGGAATGCTGTGACGGCCGTTGTAAATTTGGGTCGGACGGAAAATCCGGTTCTCTGCTAGTTGTTCTTTCCAGTGTGCTAACCAACCTGCAACACGGGCAATGGCAAATATCGGGGTAAATAAGTCTGTAGGAATCCCCATTTTCCTATACACCAACCCTGAGTAAAAGTCAACGTTGGGATAGATACCTTTGGTGCCCAGTTTTTCCTCTACCACGTGCTCCATCTCTTGAGCAATTTCATAGAACTTGTCATGCCCAAACTTCTCAAACAATTGTTCAACTAAGGTTTGCAAGATGGTAGCTCGTGGGTCTTTTACCTTGTAAACTCGATGCCCAAAGCCCATTATCTTCTCTTTGCGTTGCAACCGCTCCTCTATGTATGGACGCACATTTTCTATGCAACCAATTTCCTCCAACATCTGAATCACTTCTTCGTTGGCACCACCATGCAAAGGTCCACCCAACGTACCTACTGCACTAGCAACTACAGCATAGGGGTCTGTTAGGGTTGAAGCTGTGACCCTGGCACTAAACGTAGAAGCATTCATTGTGTGCTCTACGTGTAAAATCAGGCAGATATCAAAAATGCGTGCGGCCAAGGGATCAGGTTCTTGCTCGTTGAGCATATACAAGAAATTGGCAGAGTAATCTAAATCATCCCGCGGCCGCACGGGGTCATTACCTTTTCGCATTAATTGAAAAGCTGCTACCATCGTCGGGATCGTCGCCAACAAGCGCACCACTGCATCCCGAATATACGCAGGATTATGTAAGTCACGACGCGAATAAAATAAGCCCAATGCAGCAGCAGAGGCTTGAAGAGCATCCATTGGGTGTCCGCTTTCAGGAAAGCATTTCATCATGTCCCGAATCCGGTACTTGATTCGCCTATGGTAGCGAACTTCATGCTCAAATGCTTCTAGTTCTTCTCGATTTGGCAGTTCACCCCAGATAAGGAGAAAAGCAGTTTCCAAAAATGTACTTTTTGCTGCTAGTTCCTCAATCTGGATGCCACGATATTCTAATATTCCTTTTTGCCCATCTACATAGCTGATACTCGATTGGGCTGCGGGAATGCCTTCTAAACCAGGCTTGTATTCGCATACCATCATGGCAACACCATTTGCTGTTTGCAATATCTGATTACGCTAACTCACCAGATGTTATTTTCGCTATAACTGTAACCTTTAACAAGGTTAAAAACCGGTTATAGCAGGTACTTTGGGGATGTCAACCAAAACATCTGACTACGACCCAAGGGAGAACCTGTCTCTGGTAGTTTTATTCCGATCATACCTGCTTTTTTCAGGACTAGGCGCGCTTTGACTTCCCCCCAGAGCAGAACTTCTGCCCATTGACTCAAGTCTGGTTCATGTCCCACTATGGCTAGATGGGTTTGCGAGGCATAGTTCTTTGGTTCTAGCCACCCTGCTAGCCAATTGTAAATATTACCTTCTGGGGTCAAGTAGCTGGATTCCTCTAAATGTGAACTAAGTTTAGCAGCAATGAGTATCTCTGCTGTTTGTCTAGCACGGAGTAGGGGACTGGTGAGAATTAAATCAAAGTGTAAGCCCAGTTTCGCAAGTCGTTGGGCAACTTTCTCTATTTTTTGCCGACCTTCTGGAGTGAGTTTGCGTTCCTCGTCTTTGATATTGAATCCCTTCTCCTCGGCGATGCCGTGACGGATTATATACAGTTCCATGATATGTTTACTCTAACACGCTTATAAGTTGGAGGCTATAGTTAGCAGTCAAGCGGGAGGGATACTTTAGGACAGTTATTGCCACGGATCTAACCTTAATTCTATAGGCTCTATGGGTAGATGGCTAAAAACGTCGCTGTATAAGCTGTCCTGCCTTAAGTTTGTACGCGTGCTATGATAGCCAGATTTTTACGAGTATCGTAACCGCATTGGGGGACTATTGCTGCTGCCGAAAGCATTTAATGCCTGTTATGCTAACTTGCCTTATGCTGAAAAATTGCCTCATTACTTCGGTCAGAATCTTTTAGCTAAATCCCTCAATCCTCAATTTTATCACCATAATCCCGGGTTCTTGAAGTATAAGGAAGACTCTGGGCTACCATCTCAACCGCATAAGGAATTTAAGAAGGCTGATTTGGATGCACGGCAAAAACTTTATCAAAAGATTGCAGATGAAATTTGGAATCCAAATCGTTTAAACCTGAATATGAAGGCATAGTCAGTCCTGCATATATTGTTTGTGAAATTTCCGAAAATATAAATCCAAAATTTCTACACTATCTTTTAAGAAGTTATGGTTATATTTCTATCTACAACAAGATTTCTTATGGGATACGTGTAGACTAATGGGATATGCACTACGAAGGCTTTAAGCAAATTCCTATTTTTTTACCGTGTCTAGAGATCCGATCAAGTAGAGAGTATTGACAAATTCACTAGACTATGGGGTAGGTAAAAGTGTGAGTCTTAGGTGTAATTTACAATATAAAATTAAGTTATACTTCTATAAGTATTGACACATTTATTGACGTATTTTACACTAATTTGTCCATCACATAAATTATATCTCTTGTCAACTACTTTTACTCGACCGATGCTCTAGGAAAGGGGGAAACTACAGTTTTCTCTTCGGTTTTCGCGATCGCTTGACAATTTTTTCGGGAGATGAAAATACATCAAGGGTTTCGACGATTTTAGAGGGGGGAGAGAGTTAATAACTACCCCCGATATCTTCCCACACTCGACATGCATCTGTGAGCCACCCGGCTTTTGTTTCCTCTGGTGATGGGTTCACTCTTTGCTAATTTTAGATTTTGTATTTGGTGAACAAGCAACGGGTCCTTGGGGTTTGGTTCTAGGGTTCTTCATCTCTTACAACGAAATATGAATGAACTCTCTTTTCCCCTGAGCCTTGTATATTAGAGCTTGCTGAAAAAGTCTAGAAAGACAGAGGTTGAAAAATTTGAGTGTTGGCAGTTGCATCCATTACCTAGCCTACTTTTTTCGCAACTGTGCAAGTGTTTTTGGGTATATTTACGTGACATAAACCTCATAACCTCATAGCCAAAGGAGATATTTGGTGAAAAAACACTGTAAACTCTTGTCAGATCAGGGTTGTGTAGTTCTTCAGCTAGCCCTATATTAAGAGAATTAGTAGACCGTCGCACGCTAGGTGTGGGTAAGATCGGACAGTTTGGAACAATGCAAACTCGCACTAACTAGATTGGATTATCTTTTGGATTTACCAACCGCAGCAACTTTTGCTTAATTTGGGTGTCGAAGACCTCCCACTTTATCTTGGCATAGGTGGGATTTTCGTTGCCTCCAGATAAGAATCCCATAGGAATCTCAAAGCCACCTGCTCCCGTCCGTCCACCACCAAAAAACCGTCCGGTGCTATCTTGTCCGAAGGCTTCTTTAATGAATTCATCGGGGTCTAGGGTCAGTTTAGTAGTTCTTAGGGAGCCAATCACTACTTCTAACTCATTAACTTCATCATGGACAATACCGAAAACCACGGCAGTGTGGACATTTTCTTCTGTAACGAGGAAGTCAGCCGCTTGGGGAATTGCATCTCGGTCATCGTAGCGTAGATAACCTACCCCGGCTATCGAAAAGTTATTTTGGACAATGCGATTTTTGAGCGATCGCTCAATCACATCCATCACCCGCTTGGAACGATTTGCCTGTAAAATGGCATTTAGCAGTTGAGCATCATAAAATCGGCTGAGATACGCGGCTGCCATAAAGTCTTCCTCTTGAGCTTGCATTAGCCGATTTGTATCTGATCGCAAGCCATGCATCAAGGCTGTGGCACATTTCACATGTTGATTGATACTGTTATCTAGCTTTAGTATCCCTGTTTGTAAATACTGGGTAAAAATCGTTGCTGTGGCTCGTACATAGGGACGGACATCGATAAATTCTGACTTGAGTTCTCCCTGTAAGCTATGATGGTCTATTACCACAACTAGGGGAATTCCTGCCTGCTGCACTGCTGGCAACAGTTGAGAAGTCGTTCCTTGGTTATCAATGAGGACAAAACCCTGATAAGATGACAAATCTTTACCTTTTAGGGTTTGCAGTGTCCAACGTTGAGCTGGTAAGGTAGTCAGCTTAACTAACGCAATATTCTCTTGGTGGCTCAAAGTCCCGGCATAAATAATCTCGCATTTGATGTCGTATTGTTGAGCAATTAACTGATACGCCCAAGCACAGGACAGGGCATCAGGATCTGGAAAGTCTTGGAGAATTATCAACTGGCGCTCATGGCGATGTCCGAGAAGGGTTTTTTGCAACTCTTCTGATTTCTGAAATGCTTGAGAATTCCCTCGTTGAGCTAAATAAATCCCTGCCTCACTTGTCGATGGTGGCAAGGAAGTCCGGGTCAGCGATGGAAGTTCAAGTGGCTCCCTATCTATTTCCCCTTCCTCCGGACTTAGCTCTGTATTTAACGACAAACTCTCAAATTTAGTAACAGGAGAATTCAAGTACATAAGGAACTCTATTCTAAGTGTGGGGCTAGTTTTATTCGTTCACAGATACTTCAACCAGTTCTGTACTGGTTAGCCACACATAACGATCTTGGCAAAAATCTAAAGTCGTGGCACTATATACAGCGGTCTATTTTTTTGTTATTAGCGTTGTGTCGGCTTTTTAGGGTGTGCAAGCTTGGCAAACTAATACCCTAGATATCTTGGCGCATATCTGTTAACACGAGTCTCTGCTTCTTGTCTTTTTTTGGCTAAATTCAGCCTAAAACCCAATCTTGAAGATTTATCTGGCTTGGGGTATACTTCTCATCCTATACTTCATACCATTTTATAGCTTTTTGAAGTTAATACTCCCATATTTGGTGCCTAATGAGCAATTATTAATTATTTTTCTCGCTAGACTAGCTCATTGCTCTATTATTGCCAACTTCCTTGAGCTAATAAATGTCAAAGACCTATAACATATTTCTGCCATTCTTGGTGTAGACCACTCTTGAGATGTTTACTGACCTCAAAATAAAGGCTACTGTAAGGTTGACGAGGAGAATGACGTAAAAGCATATGGGCTTCGTGGGGGGTGCGGCTACCTTTTTTGACATTGCACCGAACACAAGCTGTCACAATGTTCTCCCAAGTGTCACCTCCCCCACGCGATCGCGGTATCACATGGTCTAGGGTTAATTCGTCCCCTGTGTAACCACAATATTGACAAGTATGACTGTCACGATGCAATATGTTTCGCCGTGTCAGCGGAATTTCTTTGTAAGGAACGCGGACGTAATGACGGAGCCGAATTACCGTTGGTAACGGAAAATCTGAGTAAAGAAACTTACCATTGTGTTCTACGCGTTCTGCCTTGCCTTTAATCAACAAAACTGCAGCGCGACGCCAGCTAGTGATGTTGAGCGGTTCATAAGAGGCGTTTAGGACTAAAACCTTCCCCATGGATATGCGCTCAAGGTATTAGTTTTACATATATTAACACGAAAATACTCTTCTTGGAAGATGAAAAGAAATGATACATACAGTATATTTCTAGAGATAAGTCTACTATTACTGAGTCTAGGACAAAATTTTTTAGCCAAAACACATCCTACCTCCATTGATTGAGGCTGCTTGTATCAATTGCCGGATGAGGGGTAAACTTCCTGATCAATCGGATTAGGAGTTTAGCAGTGCTGTGGTAGGAGTGAGTGAAATGTTAAGTCGCAAGCAGACCCCGATAGTTGCAAATTCTCAACAATGTAATACTTATGCATGGTTTTCCCAACGAGCTTGGGTAGAAATTCATCTAGGGGCGTTGGCGTACAATGTGCAGCAGTTAGTTAAGTTATTATCTCCTGGTACTCAGCTAATGGCAGTGGTCAAAGCTGATGCCTACGGGCATGGAGCAGTAACAGTTGCTCAAACTGTTTTAGAATCTGGGGCTAGTTGGTTAGGAGTAGCTACAGTGCCAGAAGGCATCCAACTGCGAGAAAGTGGAATCGAGTCCCCAATTCTCATTCTTGGTGCTGCCCACACACCAGAACAGATTCAGGCGATCGCTCAATGGAAGCTTCAGCCCACACTATGCAGCCCTAAACAAGCCTTAGTCTTTGCCGATACCTTAGAAACTCTGGATTATCCTACACCCATCCCCGTACATATCAAGTTGGATACAGGAATGTCTAGGCTAGGAACCAACTGGCAGCAAGCAACTGAGTTTGTGCAGTTAGTCCGGCGGTTGCCCCACCTGGTGATAGCTAGCATTTACTCCCACTTAGCAACAGCAGATAGTCCTGATCCAAGGGTGATGCAAGTACAGCAACAGCGATTCACCCAAGCCATTGCCCAGATTCAGGCTCAGGGAATCCTTCCACCTTGCCTGCACTTAGCAAATTCAGCTGCCACTCTAGCAGATCCAGCACTGCACTATGATATTGTCCGTGTCGGTTTAGCTATTTACGGACTCTATCCATCTCCCCACCTCAGACATAAAATTGACCTCAAATCGGTCTTACAACTAAAAGCACGGGTTACCCAGGTCAAAACAATTACCCCAGGGACTGGGGTCAGCTACGGTCATCAATTTATAGCCAGGGAGGAAATTACCCTAGCTGTGGTCGGAATTGGCTATGCAGATGGAGTTCCCCGCCATTTATCCAACAAAATGCAAGTCCTAATTCGGGGACAACGTGTGCCGCAAATTGGGGCTATCACGATGGATCAGTTAATGCTAGATGTGAGTTCCATACCCGATATCCAAGAAGGAGAGGTTGTCACCTTACTGGGAGAACAGGGAACAGAAAAAATCTCCGCTGATGATTGGGCCAATCTACTAAACACAATTTCTTGGGAAATTCTCTGTGGGTTCAAACATCGTCTACCCCGTGTGACTGTGATGTGAGGACAAAGGAAAATCCTGGCAAGAACTATTGCCAAAGATAATTTACTATGATATGATAGTAAGCTGATGCGGATGTGGCGGAATTGGCAGACGCGCTAGATTTAGGTTCTAGTTCCGAGAGGAGTGAAGGTTCAAGTCCTTTCATCCGCACTTTCAGTGAAGTTACTTAATAGCCAAAACCAAAAAATTTACAGGGTCATCAGTGACCTCAAGCTAGGAGTAGTACCCCTATCTAGTATGTTAATTTCGTGGGTTTTGCGGGTGACTCCCTAAGGGATTTCCAACTAAAAAAATATCGAATTCCTAGGGGAGCAGATGGAGTAACAGTCGTCTTGAGTCCATAAAATGGGATAATTTAATTTCTGGAAGTCCCTAACAACTTATTGATTGCTATAAGGGTTGTGCACTTCTACAGCAAGCCCTAGGTAACTCTTAATAGGAACTCTTAGCTAGAAGAAAGGGGTAGAATCAATACTGCTCGGTTAAGGAATTTCTTGGTTGAGGCAAGCAGGGGGAAAAATGGAGGCAGGGGAAGAGTTTTGCCTCCCCTGCTTATCCGAGTAGTATTGGGGGTAGAATAGGACGTTTTTCCCTGGGAAGGGAGTAACACACTACTCCCCATCCCCCAATTCATGAATCAAGATCAATCGTCTACCACCTAAGCAATTAACGGCTGAAATACTTAAAGTTTTCAGATAGAGCATACAATTTTCCTATTTTTACACGTTGAATCTTTCCCCGTTAAATCACTCGAGGAACGGACTGAGGAGAAGTCCACCATTTAACTGGTTCGCATTGATTCCGCGGTCAAGCTGCAGCGGCGACTTTTTACCGAGATTGCGCTCAAAGATGTTGCCGTAGTTACCAACAGTTGATAGAACGCGACGCTGCCATTCCTTATCCAAACCTAGTTCGGGTGCAGTAATCGGCATTGCTCCCGCACCACCTGCGTACCAGCGCGTTTCTGGTCTCTCCCCGCTAATCAATGTATGTATCGTCCAAGCAACGATCGCCGACCACTGTCCATCTTGAGTTCCGGTAGCTGCAATCACGGGAAAGACCGTTAGTGGTTCCGGGAGAATGCGGCTTGAGAATCGTTTCCTCCCTGAGCTAAGACGCATCGTTGCCAGGGTTGTCGTCTCTCCAACCATTGCGGGACATCTTCGTACATCGTATGCATCAGTCATCTCACCTACCTCTGAGAATGCCTGATGGAACCAGTCTTGATGGAGTTTATCAAAGTACGCATCAAGGCTCCGCTCAGATGTACTGCCAATATAAAAGCAAATGGTTTTTTTCGCCAGATCAGTAACGTGATGCGCTGCCGAATCAGAGGGTACTAGCACCCCGTCGGATTCCATAAAAACGGTGGGACCGGGTATTAGCTTGTCAGCCAGATTCTGCTCGTTAATTTCAGAGCCTGTAAGAAAGTAAACATCGTCTTGCTGGTGACGTACAGCATCGAAATCTTTAGAACTCTCGTACTCATGATATTCGATTCGTTCGGGCGATTTGAGGACTGCTGTGGCGATCGCCCGGCAGATGTCCACGTTGAGTCCAACCCAGTGACCGTGGTTGCCAACATTTGATAGTCCTGGTCGCTCGACACTACCACAACGAACCACACCACGCGCCTTCACGCGTTCCATAACAGAGCCCGCCTGAGCAATGGGGATTGAACAACAGACACCAAGCAGGGTCAGCAAGACCAACAGGAAGCGCATGAATTCTCCTTAGGAAAGGTCAAAAAACTCTTAATTCCGAATCAAGTCATCAGTATAAATATTTAGGATGCACCCTGCTATATTAGACATCTCCAAAAATGAGCCTGAAACCCTGATGTAGCAAGACGCAGATATCAATTGTCGGAGATGTCTATTGACAAGGTGCATATACCCTGAATTTATAACTACCAATTAAGAATTATCAGTTACCTGCTTTATAGGTGGCTGGTCGAGGGTTGAAGTCAGCAGGAATGTTGTTTTGGATACCCAGTCGTTGATCCTCAGGTATGACACCGATTGCCTGACAGCCATTACCACCATAGGCGGGTAAAGTCTCCACAACATTATCTGGAATCTTCGCAAATGAAGCTGGTAGTGGTGGTTCATAACCGCGTAGGCGATTTGGATCGAAACCAGATAAAAGACTCTCGGTGATTGGCGAGTTGATGTCGCGGGGACCGAGGTACTTCTGCTGGAATCCGGCAGGACCGAACTGGTCAAACAAGGGAGAGTTACCTGCTGCCAGAGCTTGGGCTTCATTAGGTAAACTTGCTAGGGCAGGTAAACCGAAAACCGCCTCAATTGTCTGGATCACTGCGTTATGATCGCCTTCAACGTGAGATACAGCATGTGTCCGTGCGTAAGGAGAGATTAGCAGCAGGGGGATGCGAATACCACGAGAGAGTGGCAGACCATCGGGACCGTAGGACAGGATGTGGGGGGGGACGTGGTCGTAGAAACCATCTGATTCATCGTAGGTGATGATGATGGCACTTTGACTCCAGATCTTTGGATTTGAGGCGATCGCGTTAATCACCCGAGCATTCATGGCTTCGGAAATTTGGCTATCGCTGTAGCCTGCGTGGTCGTCGTCACCTAAATAGGTCGCTTCAATCGCTGATTGCTCAGCCGCAGGTAGGTTTGGCTCAGTAATCGGTGGTAATAGTCCTTTTTGGTTTGTGTAACCGCCACGGATGTAGAACACACCGCCCTTGGGTAGGTTATTGTTGGCTATATCGTTGAAGAAGTCAGTGAGACCGCGCAAGCTGTTGCTCACAGACGGTGTATTAGAAACATAACCAAAATATTGGGGACCGTTGTGATGGCTGATGTAAGCCTCGTGGCTAGCGACCCCAGTTGTGTCGGTGGACTCAAGGTCGTAACCTTCTTGATACCAGCGCCAGTTAACTGGTTGGGTTCCTAGGTCATGGATATATTTGATGTCCTGCTGGATATCTGGGAGATCGGCGGTAGGGTTTCTGTCGCCCTTGAGAACCGTCTTAATGTTGCTACCTTGGAAGGTGAGCGGTAGGCTGGCAAAGGTCAGAATTGAGGCAATGTTAGTGTCGGCATAGCCATCATCTGTCCCAGCAGGCTGTCGGTCTTCATTTACAGGTGTTGTATCAAACTGAGAACCGTAGAAGGGTTGTGGATCATTGACTATTGGTGTCCCGTTTGTTGTACCTGTATGGGCCCCTGGAGGATACGCTTGATATTGGGTTGACTGTTCTACAGCGTTAGCCACACTGTAGGTGTTACCTGGAGTGAATCCACCCTTAGGACCAGGATGCTCAACCCACTGTGTTTCACCCGATTGCCCCGCAATCATCGCGATCGCGTTTGGGGTAGAAGGTGTATCTTCAGTTGCGAAGATATTGTCAAAGATTGTAAACCGGGTAGCCCACTTCCAGAAGAAGGGAACTGTATTACAGTCGATATGCGACATCACTAGTCTGGCGTACTGAGTACCTTCAGCGATGTTAGCTGTTCCGCCTTTTGATGCAAAGCGGTTGTACTCATCGTAGGCAAACTTATCCATCTGTGGTACGCCGTTCACGACATCGATCTTGGTCGCAAGTCCAGTGTGGGAGTGATCAACGCTGTCAATAGAGGAAGCGTTTTGCTGAGGACCGATCAGAAATGGCTGAACTGTGACAGGACCATTTGGACCTGTGTAGGTTTGGGTAAAGCCAGGTGTGTTGGCTACCGAACGAGGTCCATTACTATCAGCGTAGAGTCCATTAGCGCCTGGTAATGTACCGTACTCGTTATCAAATGAGCGGTTTTCGTTGAAAAGCACGAAGACGTACTTGATCTTCTTACGTAGTAGTCGTGCTATTTCATTGGGCGACAGATTTGGTTCCCTTCTGGGATCTGTCAAATACTCTTGAACATCACTAGTAGGATAAGGCTGATTTGTAACGGTCGCAGAATAATTGTCCTGATAATAATGGTTCCTCGCAGAATCTGCAAACGCAAGATTCACGACGGAAAATTGCAATAGCGAGGCTGTTACAGCCACGACCACACGGGATTTTCTGGCAATTTTTTCCAAAGCGTATCTCCTTGGTAATTTCGATCTAGTTAGTCCGAAAATTAGTGCATCGTTATGATCGACACTCAAGGGGTTCTTGAGGAAATTTTGTTGCTCTTTGTTTAATATTTGGCAACAAATATTTATTTTCGTAACAAAATTTATTTTCTAACGTCGAGGTTAAGCGAAAAATAAGAGAATATTATGGATCTGTAAAATATTTTGAAAAGTTACATACTGTACACAATAGCCATCCTATGCATTAAGGCTTTTAGAGGTTACTTTTGATGGCTAGCGCAGGCATCGCCAAGGGAGCATATCACTTTTGAAGATGCGTAAATTGAGTGCCTTGGCAATGAGGTAGTTGAAAGCCAGTAAGTAGAGCAACGCAACGATTGAACCCATTATTTAGAATAGGTTCTAGCTTTATTCAGCAAGCCCTACTTATATGATCGATGTTCAAGGCGTAAATTCGGTTATGGGATAAATGCACCAGTCTCTTTTACAGGACTTACGCATTGACAGGAAGTTGACCATGTGCATTCAAGCCCACCTTTTGTTTAAGATGTTCCAGAATAAAATCACGAACCACCTGAAGAGACAAATTTCTTTGGAGTTCATACCAATT
>Ga0116227_10009104_pt1 | contig 18230 bp, 13 predicted proteins | sample S1TSphgellanicum_FD_89693 | JGI IMG/M metagenome (GOLD analysis project Ga0116227, IMG submission 89693) | Host-associated microbial communities from peat moss isolated from Minnesota, USA - S1T2_Fb - Sphagnum magellanicum MG | ecosystem: Host-associated > Plants > Peat moss > Unclassified... | reverse complement strand
ATGGAAACGTTCGATCGATGAAATTCATTCCATCCTTATTACACATAAAGGACTTTTTTAGTGTTATATTATTTGTAGCATTATAATTTTCTTTGTTCTTTTATACCTAATCATTAGGTCATCCAGATAATTATATACCAGCTAATCCAGATCAAACTCGGAACATATAGTTCAGAGTGGTATTTTCTACCATTTTATGCATTTTACGTTCTATACCTGAAAGTTATTAGGTGTAGTAGCATTATTGGCTAGTATAGTTTTTTATTACTTTTACCATTTTTAGATGACCTTTGATTCGTAGTTCGATCTATAAGCTTTTATTGCGAATTTAAATATTCTTTTTATGCTAACTGTATAGTATTAGGTTATATGGTCAAAGCCCATTAGAAGAGCATTTCTTACATTGGGACGCATTAGTACTTATTATACTTTGTATATTTTATAATATCTTTATAGTAAATATGGTAGATCGCATTTTTGTTTCTTTAATAAAAATGGGAAATGCGTCCCATTCTTGATAAAAAAGAAACACTTACTAAAAAATAAGAAATGAAAAACCTCAATCAAATCAAAAACATAAAGATGTTAACATATAAGTTTGGAAATATATTAAAGAAAGAAACATTAGTTTCTAATAACCCAGCAGTGAATACAAGAAAGATTAATGCAACATTAAATGAATTATTGCATAATATAGTATTGAAGAGAATACTTGTGTCGGATTATAAATATGAAACTGTAGCTTTTGGTATGAGTAAAGAAAATAAAACATCGAAAAAGTTCTTAAAAATAGTGTTTAAAACGATACAATACAGGCATGATTTGGTATATAATGATATACTAGCAAAAACCTTTAATGGTATAAAAACCTTTTTGACTATAAATACACAAATGCATAAGATTTTTAATAAAGTTAAAAGGGCAAAACCATTATCTATATTTAAGTTAAAATTTAAAAGAATACAAACAGTATCTCCAACATTAAAAGAGTTTTATAATTTAACAGGACATACTGTAGGTTATAATGTGTATCAATTCTTTGATAATAAAAAATATAATTATACTCATAATCTTAAAAATTTTAGTATATCACGAAAAGCATTATATTTTACTATGTTAAAAGAAATAACCACAGGTAAGATAAATGTATCTGATGCTTTAATGATTTCACAAACATATAAAAAAGCAAAGCTACGTATCAGAGTATTCGGTTTTCGCTTTAAAATATATAACCCTAAAATGCGTCCTAAATTTAGGTATCATAAATTAAAGGACTATTATAAAATAACACGTGATTCCACTTTAAGGAAAAAACGTAAATATTTCAAAGTTCTTTTTGCTAACTTTAAAAAACATTTAATAATATAAGAATGATAACATCAACTACTATGATATATAACCAAGACTATAATCCATACCAAATAAAAGATATACTTAAACAAAAGAAAAGAAGTTTACAAGAAAGAATGCAAGACATGGCTCAAAACAATGTTAAAAAACAAGGTATTAAACCTAATAGAATTAAATCAAGTTATAATTATAGGTTTTTAAGAACACGAGCACGTATATTATATAATAAAACAATAAAACAACAACATAGATATATTGTTGAAAATATTGAAGAGATTTATTCTTCTTATTTAAAGGCCAATATGTATAAAATTGAAAAACGTGAAAAGAATAAACGATTTCTAACAGGAATGTACTCAGCTTTAATACCGATGGCTTATCGTTTGTATTCATATACAAAAGTATATATTACACATTGTGTTAAAAATACATTTGTAACGATATTTCGCGGACAAAAGGGTGAGATATTAAATCAATTTAATATGGCAGTTTTAAATAAATTTAGCTGTGGCCTTCTAGGTTATAAGGGTCCAAAAAAATCAACAGTATTTGCTAGAAAAGAAGTAATAAAAGAAGCAGGTAATTTTTTAGGAGGACAAATGACTACTTTATTAACAGTGATTTTTACTTCGAAGGTTTCTCGTTGGAATAGAAAATCTGTAAGAAATTTATGTCCAAATTTAAGCTATGTGTTAACTGTTTATATTAATTATAAGCGAGCACATGGTCGCATGAAACTTAAAAATAAAAGACGAACTTAATTATTCTAGAGATTTCTATTATTCTTAACTTTAATTAAAAATTAATAAATACGATTATGATAAAAAAGAACCTAGATATAAAAATGAACAAAGAAAAAAATAACAATAATAATACTAATCTTATGGGACCATTAAATTTAATTAACCCTCAAAAAATGTATAATAATGAACCTACGTTTACCAATTTAACCTTATTGCATAAAGCAACAATATATGTAATGAATCATCTAAAAACACCCGAAATAACGTTTAAAGACATAGCTCAAAAAAGCACAAAAGAAATAGGAATATCTATCACTACACAATTTGTAGCTGATATTATAATACAATTTAAGGAGTATATACCTCATTATGAAACTTTATATTCACAAATACCTAAGAAAGAAGATGGTACATTAAATTTGAGTGTTCTAGATAATGAAATATTAAATGCATTAAATTATGAAACAGCTGTTGTAAAATATGATAAGACAAAAATAAAATCTAAAATTTATCATGTTATAATCTCTTGGAAATATAAACCTATACTTATACATGAATTTCTAAACATACTATCAGATATACGGAATTCAAATTCAAAAAAAGATTATACTCGTATAATATTCTATATGTTGGATGCTAAAATTAAATATAAAGATAATGATTACTTGAATAATATAGAAGTTGAAACAATAGAAAAGTTAATTGCAAACATAAAAGAATATAAAATGATACTTAATAAAGTTGCATTTCGTAGTAAAACATTTAGTATACTTACAAATGAGTTATTTGCTTTACAAAAAAAACTTATATCATATTGTCAACAAACAGCTCTACCAGAAATTTATAGAGATATGGACTCAACATCTTTATATGTCGATCCAAAAGACTTTAGGGCCTTTTTAGAAAGTATACCACCTATTTCGGGCCTTTATTTTGATGTCGAGACTACTATACCAAACTTTAAGGCTATAAAAAAGGAACATAAAACAGAAAAACTTGTTTATTTAAATTGTGAAGAAAAAGACTTTAATCATATACCTGAAATGCAGCTTATTCCGGAACTAAAAAATACAGTTATAACTATAAAATCACAATTTATACAAAAAGAATCTATAATAGAATTACCTTCTATAACTCCTATATTGAAACTTGACAAACCAAACGATAACATAGATGACAATAACTCTTAAATATAAACCACTACCTAAAAATTTAGAGAAAAAAAGAGCATACAAAATGCAAACTATTAATATCATAAACAAGGAGGCATCATTATTATTTAATTGTTACGAACAGTTCGAAAAAGATCCAAAATTTGCTTCTTTTCATAATGAGTTTCGTTTAGCATTAAATTTAAATACTTATTATGATACTATGATATTAGACTATAGAAATCAAAAACGAATACAGAAACAAATTAGTTTTAAATATCAGAATAGGATGTATGTAAAAACAGAGGATGGATATGTATCACGAGACTTATCTAAAGAAGAAATTGGGTTTATATTTATAGGTTTATATCAAGAATACAATGCTTTATATAATAAGATGTCATTAAACATTCTTAAAGATAAAGATGCTATAAATATTAAAGATATGTTTGATAAAATGTTTAAGGAAATTACGACAACTCAAACATCATCAATTATTAATAAAAACTTTCAACAGATTGTGGCATCCTTTTATACAAAAGATGGTATTTATTATGATGAAAACTTTATAAATTATATGCTAAAAGGGTTTATTATGATCTTTAAAAGAAATCAACATAAAACTAAAGGTAAAAGTGCTATTTCACGTAGTAATTTATCTTATGAACTTGGTCTTATGGTTGTATCATTCATCATTTTTAAATTAGATAACACTAAATTAAATAATTTATTACATGAGTTAACTGATGATGCTTATTATAAAATTAGTGAAAATAATTTAAGGATTGTAAAAGCTCTTTATGAGGATGCATTAGCAGAAAATGAAGTATCTGAATCTAATAAAACACAAGAAAAAAAAGAGAGATTTTATTCAAAAATGCCTACATTATTTAAAGAATATTTTACTTATACAGATAAAAAGCTTAAAAAAGAGGTTAGCATTGATTCGATTTATGTTAAAATTCTAGGCTTATATCTTAAAGATCTTGTATGTGGTTTATTAAATGATTTTTCCAATACTGCTTCAATCTTTAAAATTAACAATGTTAATAATGATATACTATACAACATTAAAAAAGAATATCGTACACGGGTAGTTCAATATGGTAATTTGATTATTGATTCTGCTATAACGAATAATCTTTGTTATGCTAAAATGGTATATTATAAAGCAACAACGATGAGTATGATTTATTTAACAGAGAAGACTTCTATACCAAGTTTACAAGACTTATTTCAATATAAAAAACCTCAAATACTAGTTCATCCTATTTCTTTGAAAGATATTGAACACCTTTATACAAGATATTTTAAAAAGAAAATTGATACTGCGGTATCTACTTTATGGCTTCTTGAAATTAAAGATTTAAAACATCGTATACATAGAAATGCGGATATGGCATTATCGATTATTCCTGGAAAATCCTCTTATAAATATTTCCCAAGGATAAAATATACTATAAATCATAAAATGTTAAGATTATTCTTATTAGAACTAGAAACACTTAGACATCCTTTACTTGACTATACTCCTACATTTGAATCTCTTACTATAATGACTAGTACCAATACAGATTATGATAATATTTTAATGCTTTATAATTTTAGCCTTTCTCAACTTAAAATATTACTTTCTAAATATCCAGATATACCACAAAATAAGCATTTCCATAGATCTCTATTTTATCTAGTAGATTATATGTTAGACTTCTCGAGTTCTGAACAAAAGCCTATAGAAGAAAAACTGTTAGGTAGAACAATGTTTAATGGTAAAGAGGTAATTAAAGGTTTATTTGACAAGGTATTTCAGTATAAAATATTTATCGTAGGTTTAATACGAGATGCTATTATTTATGCAAAATTTGGCTATTTTATTGCTAATAGCTTTTTAGATAGTCGTGGTCGTTTGTATAATCGTGAAGTATATTTAAATATTCAAAACAACCCCTTGGCTAAAATGTTTGTAGGCTTATATAAAGATCCTAAGAGAAAAAAACTTAATATGAATTCTTGGGGTATTATTAAAAATGTTATTAAACATTATGAAACAAATAAGTCATTTTTAGAGGAGAGTTTAATAGTAGATGATACTAGTGATCGTCATCGTTTCAATGAACTTAAAGCCAATAATTTTACACTTGTTACACAGGATATTCTAAATGACTTTGATTCTGAAAAGTTACAAAAGGTTATAAATGATCTACAAGTTATGCATGGTGAACTTATACAAAAGGAAAACCTAAGTCATTTTATATTCGATATAAGCAAGCAACCTTTAAAAAACCAATTAAGTATTCTAAGACGTATAATTAAAAAGAAAAGACAATTATGGACAGTATTGCATAAAATTCAAAAATATAGTATAAATGCTTTACAGGTTATTGAATTAGATGCTAATAATAGTGGGTCACAAATGATATCTATATTACTATCTGACCCAACATTTGCTCGAGATTGTAATCTTATAGGTGATGAAAATATTGATGCATATATGACAATTTTAACAGAATTAAATGACTTATTATCTGATTTACATTCCTATATGCAAGAATTGAATACTGAGTATTGTACGTTTAATGCATCTTTATATAAAAAACCTCTTACGAATAGTTTATTATTACATTATAATCAACAATTTAAACAAGGTACACTAAGTAAGGATGAATTCTTTAGTATACTAATACAACTCTTTCTACATGCAGATTTACGTTCATCTACAGGTATTAAATTTGCATTAAATTTATTGGCGAAAATTTATAAGCCTTCGAAACTTTGTATACCTCATGAATCTTTATATGATAAAGTGTACAATCTTATACCTAAACATGAAATAACATTACTTGAAAGTACCATTGGTTTCTATGCACAACCAGAAATTCAAAGCTTATTTAAACTTTTACTTGTTATACGTGTAGGTTTTAATTTAAACTATTATTATAATACTTATACATGGTTACACCCAACCTCTTCAATATGGAAAGAACGTGATTTATTTAAAAAACCTATTATGACATTATATTATAATGCAACAAGATTTACACGAGTTAACCATTTTGAAGACTTCTTTAAAGATAAAAGTCAAGAACATAAACAAAGTATTACACAATATAGCTTTTCATATCTTGCTCAATTTATTGAAACATTCTTTGTACTCTTTGCACAAAAAAATCTAACTGGTAATCGTTCTATGCTTATGTTGACATCTTTTCTTTCAAAAAAAAATACACCTATTACTATTAATAATGGCTTTTTTAATATCACAATTTATCCTCGATATAAGAATGCTATTAGTGTTGAAAGTAAAACTCTTCAAAATAAACGACAACAACTTGCTATACGTATACCTACATCTACTCTTAATAAAAATAAAGTTAAAGTAACATTAACACCTAATATTATACATAGTATGGATGCTTTTATTGTTCATAAATTTATCGAAAAAATTGCTGCTATTAATGATGCTTTAAGTGTTAATCATAATTCTTTTGAAATTACATACTATATTAATCATGATAATTTTGCTTGTAATGTTCCATATTTGCTTCCTATCATTATTAAAGAATGTTATCATGATTTAATGAAAACTGATTATTTAACTTTTATCAAAGAATTAACTGATGAGGAACGTAAAGGTTTACATGTTACATCTGCTGAATCTTTTGCTGCTTTGTTTTGTCAAAAGGCTAATCCACGTTTTATTAAATAAATATTATATTCTTTTACTTTTTAATATCTTATGTTAATTTATCTTAACTCTTTACAATTAATAACTAGAACTAGAACTCAAGTATCTTTATCTATAACCTTAAATATTTGTCTAAGGTTAGTTGGTGGAAAGAAACCTTCTGGACATGTGCATAAAATATTAGAAACGTTAGCCAAACCTAAACCTATGTTCACGAATACACCACAGAATCCTGTAACTAAACAATCTTCGCATGTTTCTAATAATAAACAATCGGAAACTTTTACCAAATTAAAAGATAATCAAACAATATCATTTAAAGAACCCACATCAATAAAAAAACAAGTAGAAAATAGTCCTATAGATGCAGGAATGCATACGCCTATGTCAATATGGGCAAGTAAAAATATAGAATCAACAAATATATGTCAAAGTACTGATTTTGAAGATACCTTTATATCAACATTACCTGTAATAGAAATACAAGAAAATAGTTCTAAAGAGGTTTCTGTATTTTATGAAGGTGAAGGTTTACAAAAAATTAAAGATATATCTTGTAATCTTGTACATGAGCTAAGAAAACATGGTTTCTTAGATGATTTTAAGAATTCTGAAGGCTATGTGGAAGAAAAATTAAATAAAAAATTTCATCATTTTTATAATAAACTTGAAAAAGATTCTAAAATAGTAAAAATAAATGAGGAAAAATTTACTGCAGAATATACGAATAATAATCCTTTTGATGTAGGTCTTTTGCAAGTTTCAAATGTTATTGATACTGCATTTTTAACAGGTATACATGTTCACGCAGGTATTTTCTTTACGTTTATGAATAATCATAAAATAATATGGTCATACTTAACATCAACAAAGGGTACTTCAAGTGTTCAATTGTCTGATACACAACCTTTAAACTTCGATAAACAACCTCAAGGTAAACCAAAACAACAAATGATATGTTTTCTCGATAAACCTTTGATAATTACAAGTAACCAAGTAAGTCCTTTCAGTGATTGTATTTTAACTGATGGCGAGGTGAAAAAACAACAAGAAATTTTAGAAGAATATGTAAAAAAGCATCATGATGTTTTAAAAGACCATTTTAAAAATAAGATTATACCAAGACTAGAAAAAGAAAATTATAACGTAGAAAGATATAATGGTACAGGAATTACAGAAAAAGATATACTTGATGTTATTGCACTTCATAAGGAGGCATCTAAAGATGAAGTAAATAAAATCTTTAAGAATTATATGCAAAAGAAAAAACAAAAAGGTGCTTATGAGGCAGATATTTATTTAAAAAAAACAAAAGCAACATTAGATGATTTTACTTTAAACTTAGTTAATGAACATATTAAAGATAATGAAAAATTATAATTTTAAAAACATATTCTATACCTGGATATTATTTTGTATAGGCCTTATCTATATTTTATATTACATATGGGTACGCTTTATTCGTGAACGTTTACCTAAACCTATACCTTACAACTTAAATTTTTTAGGTTTTTTAATTATTATTATAATTATTATAATTTTTATATATTTTATATACAATATAAAATATCCTAAACATCCTACAAAAAATATGCTTGAACTTTTAAGTATACTTTCTAAGTTGCTAGAACCCTTAAAAATATTAGATACTACAATAAAAAATGAACGAAAATTATTAATCATTTTTGCATATATTATTAATAAATTAACTTTATATAATTGTAATCGTAATAATCAGTTGATATTATTAGTTCAATTTATTCCTAAATTTATTGTTCTGTTTAGTTTTATTTTAGATGTATTTTACTTTAAGAAAATTGAAATCTTTTATTTTGTAATACTAATAAATTTAATACCATTAATCTTTACGTATATAGTATATTCAGTAAAAAAAACTTTGGAATTAACAATTCAATATTTAGAAAAAAATTATATGATATATTTATTGACAACATTTGAGGATGAACAAAAGTTAAATTTTATGTATTCAATATTTAATTTAAAATATAATGATGATGAAACATTAAACTTACGTTTTTTTATTGCAGCTCAAGCAGATAGTCTAGTTTTTGAACATGATCCTTATTCGTTTGATTGTATAGAAACTGATTATGCTCGAGAAGCTTTTGCAAATAAGTATAATCTTGTATTGCCATCATCGCGAGAATTTATACCTAATTATGACAATATTTCTCGTGAGCTTAGTAAAGAGTTTCATTGCCTTATACCCAAAGTTATTCTTTTACAGGCTTTTACAGATATCTATATCATAAATATTAAACAACCTCATAAGGTAAATTTAGTTTTAATTATTCTTAGTAGCTATTTAATATGTTGGTTATATATATTAACTGTAAGTTTACATACTTTGGATCTTAGTTATTTACTTCAAGCGTTACAACTTACATGGTTAAAGGTTGCAAACCCTTTTACAGAGTTACCTCTTTATAATGGTTTCGTAATTACAAAAACTATAGTAATTACGTGTATATTTTATTTGTATAAATTGAATATAATAAAATTAGTAAGTTTGGGCTTATTAGGTCTTTATATAAAACATAATTAATATATCATGTTAATCTATCTTAACTCTTCACAATTAATAACTAGAACTAGAACTCAATTATCCTTACCTATAACCTTAAATATTTGTCTAAGGTTAGTTGGTGGAAAGAAACCTTCTGGACATGTGCATAAAATATTAGAAATGTTAGCCAAACCTAAACTTCCAATGTCTCCAAGTCTTAAACCTACACAATCATATATTCCTAAAACAAGTATTGAACATAAAGAACATGGTTACCTTAACATGTCAACAAGTGCCACCAAAGAGGTTAAAATAACACACAATGCTCCAAATAGAGAAACAGTAATACATAAATATACAATAAAAGTAAATAATAACGAAATAATACCAAATGAACAACAAATACAAATACATCAAAGATTAAAAGCTTCTTGTGTGTTTGATATTAATAATGATAAAGAAACAGTGTTAAAACCTGAATCCTTCATCATCTCAGAAACACCAACAAGTATACCAATTCCTCCTTCATTATCAGATTATATTGCTCCTTTAAATATAAGAAATAGCACAGATACATTTAATATTGCTTTTGAACAAGCCTTTAAAGAACGCAATACTGTTTTAGCGCAATCTAGGATTGAAAAAGCAATAAAAACTCTTGAAGAAACTACAGAAAAAAAGCGCAATATGTTTGAAAAAAAAGGCTATGAGGAAACGAGGGCTATTTTTAAAGATTTAAAAGAACGTTATATTAAAGAATCGAGTACAGAAGGTTGGGCAGATGCTAAAAAGACTTATTTTATAGAACTTAGCTTAATTTTAAAAGAATATAAAGATTTTTATTTTAAAGAAATTTCTGACTCTTTAGCAGTAGCACGTGATTTTGTTGAGTATTCAACCATTATTACAAGAACAAACAGCATTGAATATTTTACTAGATTCTAATCTTAAAAAGGGTTCGTTATCACTATGTTTGACACCAGAAGACTTTAGAACGTCTTAAAGAATTATGGGAAATTTTACAATTTAAAAGCACTTTATGGCCCTTGAGAGTCTTTCATGAACTTATTAGACGTGCTGGTGTAACTCATAATAATGATGCCATTTTTAAAAATGATTATGGCATTAAAATTATTATTAAAGAAGGAGAAGGTCCTGTATTATGTCAAAATGTTTATTTAACTATGTCTCAATTTTTTCTTATCGAAAGTACCTTAAAGTTAACACAAGCACAAAAAAAAGAAATCATAGAAAATATAACTAAAGGTAATATTTTTATTGGCATGATAGTTTTAGACTTTGCTCCTAATAAAATAATAGAAAGTGGTGATGAAAAGCATATGCATATTATGACAAGTTATACGACACCCAATAGTATAAATTTTGTTTCTGTTTCTAATTTAACAAGTGCTAATGATGGTGAAACAAAACTTTTATCAAATACGCAAGGAATTACAGAAGACATCGAAGAAAAAGATAAAAAACAATATATGCGAGCTTTTAAACAAGTAGTAGATATACCAAACACGAGTTTTAAAACATATGATAAAGGTACAGAATATATTACAAATACAAACTATGAAGGAGAAAATATTAAAGAAAAAGTTATAAAAAACATACAAGAAGCTTTAAATATAGAGAAACCTATGCGCGAAATTCAAGTTTTTAATAAAGAGATATTACAGGCTCTTGCTGTAATTCTTATAGACAATAGAATAAATAATTTAGATGATCTTTTTTCTAAGTTAAAAAAGACATAGCATCTGGATTAACAGATGCTGATAAGCGACTTCTTTTAGATTTACGATATAAGCAGGCTGCTAATCGACATTTAGAAATGCAAGAAGCAATAATGGTTCGACAAGCTCCTGATGAAATAAAGCAACTAATAACTATAAAAAATATTTTGGAAAAAGAAAAAAAGATAATTCAAAAAGAAGATAAGATAAAAAAAATTAAAGAATTTAAAGAAAAAAATGTTAAAAAACCACAAAATTAATTTACAACTATTTCTCGATTATATCTTAGCATTTCTAGGTTTAATCTTTATAATTTGTTTTCTCTATTTAAGTTTCATTAGAGAAAGGTTACCGAAGGAAATACCATTTATGCTTAATGAATATACCTTTTATATTTTACTTTATATATGTTTTGTTTATCTATATATGATAAAAGTAATCTTATATCCACCCAAACAGTCATTAATTAACTCAAATATAGTGCTAAAAATGCTTATACTAATTTACAAGCCTTTAGTATATTTTGATACCTTAATAAAATATAATAGTATAATTTATCAATATTATTATCCACTACTGTGTAAACTTATAGCAGAAGTTAATACTTGGTATCTTTATGATAAAGGTTTCTTTTATTATTTATTTAATATTATTCCTCGTAGTCTTTTACTTTCTATATTCCTTATCGATGTATTTTGGTTACATAATATACAAATCTTTTATTATTTTATAATATTAGGCCTAACTCCCCTAATCTATCGTTATATTGTTTATACCTTAGAATCAGCATATAACTATCACATACAAAGGCTTGAAGATACCTATAAATATATTTGGATATTTGAAGAAGATTATAATCCATATGATTTTGTACCAAATCCGAAGGCTATTCATCATGACACTAAAGTTTCTATTCAAAGATATATAGAAATTCAAGCTGATGCGATATTAACTTATGGTAATGATAATGAGTATATAATCTATGAGGGAACCCCATTCCCTACAGATGATACTTATAAAGAATATTGTAAAAAGTATAATATTACAGAAGAAAAATTAGAGTCACAGGACTTTATACGCTTAAAAGAATATTTTGAATATCAATACCCTATAATGTTGGGCTTATATTTAACCTTGAATTCTAATAAAACGATTACATCTATATATCATATACCTAAAGTTACACTCTATATCTCTATAATATATTTTTTTACATGGTTGTATATTTTAATTGTAAGTTTTCATAATATAAATAATTTTAATATTACAACAACAATTTTACAAACTTTTATCGCTAATTATCCACAAATTGATCCCTATTCCAATATTACCTTTATTCATGATATTTCTTATAATATAGAATTAAAACCTTATCTTGTTACATTGTTAGTTACCATATGTAAAAGCGAATATATAAAGATATTACTTATTGGTATTATAAGTGAATACACATTCCTTGCTATAAAAATAGATAAATAATCATGAAAAGAATATCATCAACAATTTATAAAACAACAGATATAATTACGAGTACACCTGTAAAAAGTCAAAAAGTAAGCCTTATAGCTTTTTCTGAGAGGGCGCAAAATACTCATAATAACTCAAGGGCTGTCGTTGCTTTTAAGGACTTAAAACATTATCACGATATTTCAGTATCAACAATACTAAGAAAACGTTTTCGAATGCCTTTGGAAGATTCTGCTTGGGTAGAAACCACAAAAGTTTTACATTTTACTTCAATTTCACCCTTTGTTATACGTAACTTATATAATAAAGATCAAGTATTTTATGAGAATCTTTGCGCTATAACAGAAAAAACAATATTAGAACGAATTTTAAGTAAACCATTTTATATTGAAGGTTTATCAAGCATTTGTGTTCAAAATCTTGAGTCCAATCAACATGCTCGTATAGAACTGCTCTTGTTTTTTTATGGAAAAACAATTTATAAATTTTTCATAAAACCTTTTATAAATAGTACAATTATATTTAACACTGCAGATGAAGTGGTTGCTCACATGTTAAAACATAACCCACAAGGTCTTTTTTCAAGTGTGCCAGAAATTTTTTATAAACAGCTCGATATAAAAATTAATAATGTCATGAGTATTATAAAAAATACAACAAATAGTATAGAACGTAAAAAAGAAATAGCTCATTTAAAGGAACTAAGAGAAGTAAAAAATGCTATATATATGGAAGTTGATGGTCATCATCCAACAGATACCTATGTAACACTTATACAACATTTTACTAATTTTATATTTGGACATAAAAAGTTTTCATTTGCAGCATTAAAAGAATTTATTAACTCTTTTAATTTTGATGGTACTGAATATGAGAATGCATACGTTTCAATGCAATTAGCATGTGAAGTCTCAATTACAGGACAAGTTTTTAGACTCTATTATCATGCACCCGAAGATTCTGTGGCAATACAACTAAAAAATCATAACAAACCGAATGAATTTCAAATGCAATGTAAAGAAGAAACAGGCCAATCTAATCCGGATCTTAAGCTTGATTTGCTGTTAAGGAAATTAATAACATTTTATGATGTTAAAACTTATAAAGAAAATGGGGTTGGTAAACAAACAATTAGTTTATTTCAACCAAGCATAAAAGCTTACAATCAACAAATTAATAATATAATTAAAGGCATGAATAATTTTGCAAAAAAAAAAGAAAAAAAAAAAGAGTTAATAACACTAAAAAAAATTAAAAACGAAATAGATAAAATTATGTACATAAAAAATAATACAGCATTAACTTTAGAACAAAAATTTGGTCAAATTTTTAGCATTATGATGGAATTAACACTTAACCCAGAACGGAAAATTCCAGGTTTGACTTTTTCCTTTGCTGTGCCTTTGCCTAAAGATGAACTTTTTGAGAAATACTATGAAACAGTGTTAAAATCAAACATAGAAAAATCAGCACGTGAGAATAATATTGTGGACATTATTAAAGCATGTTTTCCGAAAACGTATACTATGGGAAAAATTAAACATAAAGAAATAAATACAGAGTTACTTACACGCTTATACCCTGATGTTTATGAGACAAAAATATTGCCTATATTAAAATTATTAGAACTCAATCTATGATATATTTACGACCTTATTTAACTTTTTCTAATCTTATACTTTTTATTTTAGTAGAAGTTTGTATACTTCTTTGTATACTCAAATTCACAAAATATCATAAGCCTGCCAAAGATAGTACAATCCAAGATTATCTTCGTTATATTGATAAGTATTATATTACTAACATGTTTCTTACAAGTAGTGCTGTGTTAATTTATATTATTTGTCATATATCATTGTTAATATTATTTAGATATTTAACCTTAAGTACAAAAATAAATATAGTACCTATAGAGCCTACAGTAGGATTTGTATTAAACTTTTGGCTCTTATTTTCGATGCTATCCAAATTTATCTTAATAATCGTAGCTATAGTATTATTATACAACATTTTGGAACAAATATTTTTTACCTCCGTAATAAAATTATATATATTTGCACAAGATTTATCGTTAATTTATAATATATGTTATAAAGTAAAGATGTCATCTTTTAAAAATTCTTTTGGATCGTTATATTTATTTATTGATAATATTGCCCTTTTAAATTTTGATCTATCGGAAGATAATTATGATGATCATTATGAACATCGAGATATTTATGATAATCCTTTTATTAAAGATTTACATATAAAATTTATCTTATTATGTGAACATTACTCTTTTATACATCTATTCTTTATTCTGCTTAAGAAATTATTACGTTTATTTTATATTCACTTTAACATAAACTTTCTAATGTATTTTGTTCCAGGTATTACAATATTTAGTACATTAATTTATGATGTCATCGTTAAACAAAGTTTGCATAATATATATGTAACCTTATTAATAATAAGTATATTACGTTTAGGATACAAAGTTTATCTGTTTATTGATAATAAATTATTGTTTTTTGATGGACTACTTAGCGATTATTTTTATAAAAATAGCCTCCCTTATGAAAAACAAAGACTCTTTCTAAAAAATAATAGTGATAAAAACACAAAGATACTACAAGAGAGTAAAGAAAATAAAGCTTTAACGTCAGCATTAAACCCCACTAAAAATTTAAAAGAATATCTTATACAAGATTTCAATTGTATAACATCAGGTGCATATGCAATACAAAAAAAGATTGATGGTATATATCTGAGATTTATTATTATTATTTGTAACCTTATATTATCTATATTTTTTATTAGGCATTATTTCGACTATACCTTATATCTTGGGGGTTTAGAATTACCACATATAGTTTTAGTATTACCACTCGGATTCATGTATTATTGTCATTTACAAATATATAAACAAGTACCTCATGCAGAAGTTGAAGGTTTTAATACATATATATATAATAGAACTTTCTCTAGAATTTTCGGTATCTTATTAATAATTCAAGCTTATATATTTTGGTTACTTATATTTAAAAGTTATATATTTAGGATGCCAGATGAATATTTATTTAATTATTATAACATAGAACTATTAATAAATCTAAGTATAGAAAAGAAATTAGAAATATTTGAACTATACTTTAAACATTATGCAGAGTGTTTAGGTTTCACAAAAGAGTATTTAGAACTAATTTTAAGCTATAAAGAGGAAATAAATTTTAGTGATATCGTGTTAATAAAAGATATTCGCATAAAGGAAATAAAAGATCATATTGAACAGTTAATAAATAACTATGCACAATATGTTATAGAATATCATGAAGACTTAAAACAACAAGAAGAAAAAACAGCATTACGCATGAAAACCATGAGATCGTTTATGGATGCCTTTTCAAATATTATAAATTTAATTACATTTTGGACATTTTTTAAAGAACATGTAAATGCAACATATATTATTTATAAGGCTCCAAATCTAAAAACTGCAAAACTAGCTTTTTGGTTTGTAAAAATACTTAATAAATACTTAAGAAAACCTTAATATCATTTATCAATTTTATGAACTTACTTTTTAATAATCTTTATATCTTTTTATTTATCATTCTTTTTATTTTAGACATAATATTGCAACAAGTATTAAAAAAGCAGAACATACAGGACGATATATCATCCTTATTGCTTTTTAATTATTTACATAAATTAAAAAATCATAGTATTACGTTTAGTGTCTTTATTTTATTACTTTATTTTAGTATAGTTATTTCACCATTGCTTCTTTTGCGTGTTAATAGGTTAGGGTTGGTTTATGATTTACCAAATGTGGGGGAAGGAACCTTAGATTATAAAATATATATACCTGTAATATTTATGCTATTATCATTTATGTGGTTGCTTAAAATAGCAAATTTTATTTTATACCTCTATGTAATAAAAATGCATTTTTATTTATATTATATATCAGAGTACTATATAAATAATTTCACCGAATATGCCTTTTTTAAAGATCCTATTTTGGATAACTTTTGTAAAAAAATCATGATTTTTTGTTATAGATTATACAAAACGAATAGAAGTTTTATAAAAAGTTATAAGTTTGAACGTAAAACACAAATAATATTAAGAAAAAACCCCGATAATATTAAAACCAAATGGTTATTTTATTTATATTTAAGACATTATATAAATAAATATATGCTTTTGACACTTTGCATGAAAAATATATCTGATTTTTTTCACTTTTTAAGTTTTTATGCTAGTAGAGTTATGTATTATTCATCTTATTCTTTATTAGTTATAACATTAGGTTATGATATTACTCACGGGGTTATACAATATACCTTTTATGCAACCTTATATCTTTATATTACTAATATAATCAAAAAAATAAGAAAATTTTATAAAGAAAAAGATCCATTATTAGATCATCAACTTGGAACATATTTTTATAATAATATTAATGCTTATCATCAAGTTAAAGTGCTTTTAGAAAATCATAATATATCTTCAAAGTATCCTGAAATAGCTTTTATTTTTGAAAATAAAAGTGAAATTATCGATTATATTAATAGTGATTTTATCGTTGACTATCTTCGCCGACCTGAACGAACTCAAGGCAAAAAAATAATTTTTAATACTTGTAAAAGGCTAAATATCTTATTCGTCTTACTAATATTTAACTTTTATATGTTATATCATAATAAATATATCTTAATAGTAAATAATACCTCAATAAGCTTAACATTTATCATTAGTGTATATTTAGGCTTAATGTATTACTTGCATCAAAAGATTCCTGAGGAAATAGAAAATTCTTGGATTGAACATAAAACGCCAAAAAGACTTTTTTATATTCTACTATTAATTTTAAGTATGTTCTTAGGTTTTATATTTCTTAAAAATAAGTTTACATTAGATCCTCAAGATATAATTATTTCCTTTCAAGATATTATCTCAATAAAAGAAAACTTTACATTAACGGATAAGCTTAATTATGTTAGAAAGTATATAAACTATTTAAAACTCGAGGAATCTTTGGATAAAAGTATACTAGAAAAGATCCAAAAAGATATAATAGAAAACAACGTAATAACATTAAAAATAACTTTTGAAGAGCTAAAAGAAATAATTATAAAAACATATAAACAGAAAAAATATACGTAAAAGTTGTGCAAAAAGTTATATACAATATGAGGATTCCTTATATAAGTAATAGCCTTATTATACCTTCATGGAGATCGCCTTTAATTTATTCTTGTTATCTTTATATGGGCCATCATCTTTTTGATCACATTTCCTTATTTTCGAGATCATTTAGACTTTATTAATTTAAATTCTAATAGCTTTTGGGAAGTAGAATTTGCCACTGGTATACCTGATTATCTGTATACTAAATACATTATTTTACATAAAAATAATAAGGAACTTTTAGTATAGATGGTCAGTATTATAATAACATTTATACTAATATAAAACTTTTTCCGAAGAAATTAGACTTTATTGAAGTTAAATATAAAGCTTAGGAATGTTTATATATATTTATAAAATAAAACCTATCTTTATTCGTTTGTTTAAACT
>Ga0116227_10009101_pt1 | contig 18231 bp, 19 predicted proteins | sample S1TSphgellanicum_FD_89693 | JGI IMG/M metagenome (GOLD analysis project Ga0116227, IMG submission 89693) | Host-associated microbial communities from peat moss isolated from Minnesota, USA - S1T2_Fb - Sphagnum magellanicum MG | ecosystem: Host-associated > Plants > Peat moss > Unclassified... | reverse complement strand
TGGGCTATTCCCGGTTGTAGGTTATCGTTTTACAGATAAATTTTCTGCAGGTATAGGGGTTGGCTACGAATACTTAAAACAGAGCTACTATCTCACAGACCCTATCACAGGCAATGAAGGTACTTACAGCAGTTCGGCCAGCATTATTTCTCCAAATTTGTGGGCACGCCGTTTTGTATACCGCAACATATTTGTAAGTGGTGTTTTTGAATATGATCTTCAATATCTAAAAGGTGATGTAGATAATCAGCAGTTGGCGGTGCCAGCTATTGTTACTGAAAGATTTACGGAAAATGTGCCTTGCCTGCTATTGGGTGGTGGCATCAGGCAGCCACTGGGTGGTCGCGTATCAGTTGTAGCAGAGCTGCTATACGATGTGTTGCAACAGCCGTACAGTCCGTACCTCAACGAACCTGTGGTACATTTTGGTATAGTGGCTGGTTTATAAATGTGTCTCAATTAACTTTACAGACTTTGCCTAAAGGCAAAGTCTTTTTATTTTTAGCCCATGAATTCAGCAATACTGCTTACCGTCATACTGTGCTACTTTGGGTTATTGCTGGGTATAGCCTTCTATACATCACGTCATTCCAATAATGAGTCCTTTTTTATAGGCAACCGTAATAGTAAGTGGTGGTTGGTAGCGTTTGGTATGATAGGCACCTCGCTATCAGGTATGACGTTCATATCGGTACCGGGTACAGTAGGCAAGGCCGGTTTCGATTATTTCCAGGTGGTGATAGGTTACTGGCTGGGCTACTTTGTGGTGGCGTTCGTGTTGCTGCCGCTCTACTACAAAATGGGGCTTACGTCTATCTATACCTATCTGGATAAACGACTGGGGCCTACTGCATACAAAACAGGTGCGTTGTTCTTCATATTGTCTCGTACGCTGGGCGCCACGCTAAGACTATACCTGGTGATAAAAGTGCTGCAATTGTTCGTGCTCACGTCATTTGGCATTCCGTTCGAGTTCACTGCCATCATTATACTGGGGTTAATATTGCTCTACACTTTCCGCGGAGGCGTAAAAACCATCGTGTGGACCGATACCTTGCAAACCACGTTTATGCTGTTGGCACTGCTGATATGTGTGGGCTATATCATGAACGTCCTGCACCTGAATATAAGTAGTACATGGACAGCCATGCAGGACAAGGGGTATACCAAACTACTGACCACCGACCCAATGAAACCCAACTTTTTTCTGAAGCAGATACTGGGTGGGGCATTCATCACCATAGCCATGACCGGTCTGGACCAGGAGATGATGCAGAAGAACATAAGCGTGAGCAACCTAAAGGATTCTAAGAAGAACATGATCACGTTCTGCTTCATCATGGTAGCTGCCAACTTTGTGTTCCTGCTGCTGGGTGGGCTGCTGTACCTCTATGCTGGCGCAAAAGGCATTACTGCTACCGGTGACAATCTGTTTCCCACTATAGCCATGAGCAGTGCACTGCCCTTCTACATCACGCTGTGCTTCCTTATAGGTTTGATATCGGCCGTGTTCCCCAGTGCCGATGGTGCACTTACTGCACTTACCTCATCCTTCTGTATAGACATATTGCGGATGAAAGAAAAGACAGGCTATACCGAAAAACAACGGTCACGTACCCGCCTAATAGTACACAACGTATTTGCGGTAGTCTTCCTCATTTGTATTTTCCTGTTCCGCCAGTTCGATAACGGATCGCTGATAGATATTTTACTGAAAATAGCCAGCTATACATACGGGCCACTGCTCGCCTTATTTGCCTTTGGTATCTTTACCAAACGAAGAATAAAGAACGAGCTGGTGCCACTGATATGCGTGATAGCTCCGGTGGTCTGCTACGTACTCAAACAACATGATGCAGAATGGCTGGGCGGCTACCATATAGGTACCGAACTGTTGATCATTAACGCAGGTATTGCTTTCATACTCATGCTGGCCTGCTCAAAAACAGGCAATGCAGTTACCCATCCCGAACCTGCAACACAAAAAGTGATGCAGCCACTTTAAAGAACAATAATGGATCAGACAAGAATAAAAATGCGCGACTGGACCGAGACCAAGGCGCACAGTAGCTGGCAGATATTTAAGATAATGGCAGAGTTCGTACAGGGCTTTGAGATGCTGGCCAAAGTTGGCCCGTGTATCTCCATTTTCGGGTCGGCACGCACCAAACCCGGCCAGAAGTACTATGATCTGGCCGTAGAGATTGCTAAGCGCCTTGCAGAGGAAGGATATGGAATAATATCAGGTGGCGGCCCGGGCATCATGGAGGCAGCGAACAAAGGCGCGGGCCTGGGCATGGGCCGCTCAGTAGGGCTCAATATAGCACTGCCGTTCGAGCAAGGTTCCAACGCTTATATAGACCATGATAAAAACATGCACTTCGATTACTTTTTTGTACGAAAGGTAATGTTCACCAAGTATTCGCAGGGCTTTATCATGATGCCGGGCGGCTGGGGTACCATGGATGAATTCTTTGAAGTAGCTACATTGATACAGACCCGCAAACTAACGCAAACGCCTATGGTGTGCGTAGGGTCCGCTTATTGGAATGGCCTTATAGCCTGGATGAAAGTGGCAATGCTGGAGACAGAACACAACATAAACCCCGGCGACCTGGATCTTATAAAAATAGTTGATACCGCAGAAGAAGTAGTGGCCTACATTGATGAGTTCTATACCCACAACAAATTACAACCCAACTTCTAGCACTATGACCAAGGTATTAATATCAAAAGCGTTGAATGATTACGCAGAAAAATATACAACTCCCGAAACACCTGAACTGGCCGCGCTGAACCGGGAAACATATTTAAAGATACACAGTCCTGTTATGTTGTCGGGCCACCTACAGGGTAGTTTTCTGCAGATGGTGAGCCATATGGTGAGACCCACAAATATTTTAGAGATAGGCACTTATACAGGCTACTCTGCCATATGTTTGGCTCAGGGGTTGATACCTGGCGGCCACCTGGATACCATAGATGTAAATGAGGAACTGGAAGACATTTGTTTTCGTTATTTTCGCGCGGCTGGCCTGGAGGGTAAAATAGCCCAGCACATAGGAAATGCAAGAGAAATAATACCATCGCTGAATAAAAAGTACGACCTGGTATTTATTGATGCAGATAAGGCCGGCTATACCCTGTATTACGACCTTGTATTTGATAAGGTGCCAGTAGGTGGATTTATAATGGCCGACAATGTGCTGTACGAAGGAGATGTGTTATTGCCACACGAAGAGCAGGGCAGGCAGGCAAAAGCAATGCATGCCTTTAACGAAAAAGTGAATGCCGACCCACGTGTAGAAAGATTATTGCTGCCCCTGCGCGACGGTATAATGATAATGAGGAAAATAGCAGTTTGATGCTGAAAAATATAAGTATGAAAAAGTGGTTGATGACTTGTATCATGATGCTTTGCGTAGTTGGCGGTGCCACTGCTCAGTTGAGCTATAATGACAAGGTGAAAAAATATGTAGATGCCTACCAGGATCTTGCTATACAAGAGCAATTGCGTAGTGGTGTGCCGGCTTCCATAACGCTTGGGCAAGGCGTATTGGAAACAGAGGCCGGATGCAGTGAACTGGCCACACAGGCCAACAACCACTTTGGTATCAAGTGCAAAAAAGAATGGAGGGGTCCTACATTCGCCCATACCGATGATGCACCTAATGAGTGTTTCAGAAAATATAGCTGCGCAGGGGATTCTTACAAAGACCATTCGGACTATTTGAGAACTGGTCCGCGCTATGCATCGTTGTTCAAATTATCGCCTACAGATTATGCAGCATGGGCATACGGACTTAAAAAATGTGGCTATGCTACCAACCCTATATACGCACAAAAGCTGATAAAGATAATAGAGGATTTTGAGCTGCAGGAGTATACCTACAAGGCGCTCAATGACAACCTTGTATACAAGACACCCAAGCCTAAGGAAGATAAGCGCTATGCTGCTGCCTTTACCGAAACAGTACCTGCTGCAGACAGCCCCACCTTTAAAAAGATAGAGGATGCTGCCGATGAAGCACGGGCTACCATTACCACTACACCCACACCTTCTGGCCCATCATTGGTAAGCACCAAAGATCCGGGGAGTGTGCAGATGATAAATGGACTAAAAGCCATAAAAGCCTACAAGGGCGATATGCTGCTGCAGTATGCCGTACAGTATAATCTGCGCTACGAAAAGATATTGGAGTATAACGACCTTACCGATGCACCGGTAGCTAATGATATGTACCTGTACCTGGAGAAAAAACCATCAAAAGGCAAACGGGAACAGCATGTGGTGGTACGTGGAGAGACCATGTGGCAAATAGCCCAGGACGAACCTATGCAACTGCAACGCCTGCTGGCCTACAACCTGATGAAGCCTGGTGAGGAACCTGCCCCTGGTTCTGTATTGCAACTAAGAAGCTATGCCGGCGTAAAGCCAAGGCTGGTGAATGTGCCCACATTTATGGATGATGCACTGACCAAGAAAAATGCGACAGCACCTAAGCAGGAACAGTTCATTGAAACGGGTAGAGCGATTGATAAAGATGTACCAGCGGCAAACACCGAAGTAGCTCCTGCAAAGCAAGACGTTCAGTCACCAGCCACTGCATATAACGATACTTATATTGAGAAGCCGGAAATAGCCAACCCCACAAGGCCAACTGCAAAACAGATGGATAGTGCTGTAATGCAGAATACTGTTGTTGATGCAAGCACCAACACACCGCCAAACACAACACCTGTAATACCGGAAACAAAGGAAACTGTAGCACCTGTAAAGGTTGACGCACCACCTTCTTCAACTACACAGCCGACAACAGAACCACAAGGGCCTCCGCAAGATGAGTTATCATTGCTAAAGGCAAAGCTGGACAAGATCGTATATTCAGACAATAACAAGACCACAGTGCCAGCACCAGCTACAGTGCCGGTAAAACAGGTAACAGCTGTGGCACCAAAGCCTGCACATGCAGGACCTGAGGCAAAAAATGCAGCTGTAAAATATTACACCGTAAAGAAAGGCGATACAGCCTTCAATATATCTAAACGTGCAGGGATGACCGTACCCGAACTCATGGAACTGAATGACCTGAAGAAACCAATAGTAGAAATAGGGCAGCGCCTGAAAGTAAATAAACTACCATGAGCAAGGTAACTGTGCATGATAAGACGTTCGGGGTATTTATAAAGCGGGAAGAAATACTCCGGCGTGTAGCAGAAGTAGCAGCGCGTATCAATGAGGACTACAAAGTGCTAAACCCTTTGTTCCTGTGCATACTCAATGGCTCTTTCATTTTTGCTGCCGATCTGTTCCGGTGTATCACTATCGATGCAGAGATATCTTTTATCAAGCTGGCATCTTACAAAGGCACCTCATCTAGCGGTAATGTAGTAACAGCCATAGGTATGGAAGAAGACCTGCATGGTCGCCATGTGGTCATTGTAGAGGATATTATTGACACAGGGAAGACATTGCACTCTTTCTTGCCAGAGATAGAACACCGTCACCCTGCATCGGTAAAGATAGCCACCTTCCTCACCAAGCCATCAGCATTGAAGCATGATATCAAGGCCGACTACACCTGCTTCGAGATAGAGAACAAATTTGTAGTAGGCTACGGTCTCGACTACGATAAACTGGGCCGCAACCTGCCGGATCTCTACATTCTTGATGAGGGCTAACAACCCGGTCATTTCGAACGAGCTTTTTCAGGGAAGTGAGAAATTCGTTAAATCAGTGAACTACTGCTGCTCTTAGCAGTCAGCCACTAATAAAAGATATTCGCAGGCAACTCATCCTTCACTAACCCACTCTTTTTTGCAGTCTCAAAAAGGGTCACAACAGCCTTCCTGCCTTCTTCACCAAGATCCGTACTATAGTTGTTCACATACAGGTCTATGTGTTGGCGCATCACGCTTTCATCCATTTCCTGTGCATGCTCGGTCACGAATGGTGCCAGTGTAGGGTAGTTATCCCAACTATATTTTAGACTGTCCTTTATTACAGCATCTACAGTAGCACATAGCTCAGCATCGTAGCTGCGTTTCATCACGATGCCCCCCAGTGGTATCGCAGCATTCATGGTGTTCTCCCACCAGTCGCCCAGGTCTATAAGTTTGGTAAGGCCCTTCTGCGCATAGGTAAAACGACTTTCGTGTATGATAAGCCCTGCATCGTAAGTGCCATCCAATACCCTTGCTTCTATATCGCTGAATATGACCTCCGTCTTGTTCTTCGTCTGCGGAAACGCCAGTGACAGTAATAAGTTGGCAGTAGTATTAAAGCCAGGTATGGCTATCTTAAAGTCAGCAATGTTCTTCAGGTCAAGAGCACTGTTGGCTATCAGCAGCGGTCCCACACCCTTGCCCAGCGCACTGCCGGTGTGCAGCAGTGCATATTGCTGCACGGTGTGCAGAAAGGTGCTGTAGCTGAGCTTGGTAATATCCAGCTTGCTTTCCTCGGCCCACTTGTTCAGCGTGGCCACATCTTCCAGTACATAGTCAAAGGTGAGGCCGCGGGTATCTATCTTGCCATTTATCATGGCATCGAATATAAAAGTATCGTTGGGACAGGGGCTAAAGCCAATGGTGAGTTTCATATGTTGTCTAAAAAGTGGGGCAAAGATAAGTGGGTGGCACTATACTCCCTGCAACAAAAGATCTATCAGTGTATCGTTCAAATTGATGATGGCATCCTTCATGTTCCAGGCTGCACGGTTGCGGGGCTCTACATAGTTGCTAATGCCTCTTATCTGCACAAAAGGCACATGCTCCTGCAGGCACACATAGTGGAATGCTGCGCCTTCCATACTCTCTACTGGCAGACCGTAGCGTGCAGTGCGCAAAGCTACGGTGGGTGCACTGCCACTCACCGTGTTCACTGTTATCCCGTTTGCTATAGGCAGTTGACTAAAATATTCCGTAACCGGTGCCACCAGTTTACCTGCTGTAAAAGGATGTTCATCTTTTTGTATCAGGCCTATATCAAACATTTCCAGGTAGGCATCGTGGTCTTCTGCACCCAGGTCGCCATATTGTTCAGTAGCTATTCGTACTACAGTGCCCAGTGATATGTTCCTGTCAAAAGTCCCCCCTACGCCTGCCTGTATGGCCAGGTCGTAGCTATCTGCCTGCAGCGCCTTAGTAACAGCATAGGTAGTGGCTACCATGCCTACGCCAGTGGTGCATATGGTTACCGAAGTGTCACCATTGATAAAAGTAGACGCATTGCCCGACTGCCAGGTGGCTTGCAGGTATTGTACTAAGGGCCCTATCTCTGGCTGTGTAGCTACCCCAAGGAGTATTTTCATAATGCAAAAGTAACGGTATCACACAAAAGGTACCGATTACAACATCAAAGCTGTCAGGTAGATATTAAGTATATAGGGATTACGTGCAAAGCTGAGCCTATATTCAGCCACCTTTTTTGCTGCGATCCTTCATCGCCTGCAAAAACCAGTGGCCCACGATCAGGGCCTGCTATAACACGCAGTAGAGCTAACCCCTAAGCCCGCGGAGCGATTGGCTTTAGGGGCGGCTTTTTTGTTTCTTTTCGTCAGTCCCAACCGAAGGTCGTGGATTGCCGCCAAAAAAGAAATGACAACACAGACAGGATCTAAGGGGAAAGGCTACACACATGAATCGCATTACTTTAATATGTAAAAGTAGTGGTATCGCAGCTCAGCTATACCGCTATAATTAATATTTTTTGATAAACCATAATGTGATCTTAATTTTACGCAAATTTTTGATGGATGGTGTACCTGACTCGTGTAGAGCATTTTAATGCAGCGCACAAATTATATAATGAGAACTGGAGCGAAGAGCAGAACAAGGAAGTGTTTGGTAAATGCTCCAATACCAACTGGCATGGGCACAATTATGAGCTATATGTAACGGTAAAGGGCCAACCTAACCCCGATACCGGTTTTGTATACAATGCAAAGACCCTGGGAAACCTGATACGCGATGTTATTGTAGAAAAAGTGGATCACAGCAACCTGAACATGGATGTGGACTTTATGAAAGGTAAGCTCACCAGTGCCGAGAACTTTGCAATAGGGATATGGAACGAACTGGCTCCCTATATCAATAAAGATGGTGTGCAATTGCACTGTGTGAAGCTGATGGAGACACCACGCATATACGTGGAGTACTACGGCGGCTAAGGTTATTTTTTAATGTACCCAATTGACATTAAGTGTACAAAAAAACAGAAGAATATAACGAACAAGTGACCAATGACCTTGCAGCCAATTACCGTTCTGTAATAGGTCATTTGGGAGAAGACCCGGAACGCGAGGGTTTGCTGAAAACGCCAGAGCGCGTGGCCAAGGCCATGCAGTTCATCACCCAGGGGTATGAGATGGATGCCCGCGAGATACTGAACTCTGCCAAATTTCATGAGTCGTATAGCGAGATGGTGATAGTGAAAGACATAGAACTGTATTCGTTGTGCGAGCATCATATGTTGCCCTTCTTTGGTAAGGCACACATTGCCTACATACCCAACGGGTACATAACAGGCCTGAGCAAGATAGCTCGCGTGGTCGATTGTTTTGCCCGCCGCCTGCAGGTGCAGGAGCGCCTCACCCACCAGATACTCGATGCCATATAGGAAGCGCTGAACCCACAAGGGGTTGCAGTGGTAATAGAAGCCCAGCACCTGTGTATGATGATGCGTGGCGTGCAGAAGCAGAACAGCGTTACCACCACATCAGCATTCAGCGGCCAGTTCCAGGCCAGCGAAACGCGCAATGAGTTCATGAACCTGATAGCCGCCAGGCTGCGTTAAAGCTTTGGCTGGTTTGATCTATTTATTATATTTGCAGTCCGGAAAAATCCGGTAACGATATTTACAAGGCACTCGTGTTTTGTAAATTTTCGGGAAGTAGTCCCAACCAAAGGTCGGGAGTAGCGTAGATGGCAGGAGGTTATGTGGTCTTATAAAGATCCGGGGTATAAAACGATATTTACAAGACACTGGTGTTTTGTAAAAGTTCGGGAAGTAGCGCAGCCCGGTAGCGTACATGGCTGGGGGTCATGTGGTCGCAGGTTCGAATCCTGTCTTCCCGACAAAAAGAAAAACGGATGCCATTTCGGCTCCGTTTTTCTTTTTCCCCCGCTCCCGCTCTGTTTCCCGCTCTAAATAAATAGGCGCAGCACTGTACAAATCTTGAATAGAGCATGCTTTTGCTGAAGCATATCCTGCATTTGCGCAAGTACAGCTTACACGATCTACAGATCCTTCAATTGTGCAGCAATCCTCTGCACAATTGACTTGGTATCACCACATTGCGCTTTTTACTTTATGTTTTACTATGCCTTTTTTACAAATTCTGATTTTAGGGCCATAGCGCCAAAACCGTCGATCTTGCAATCAATGTTATGATTGCTATCTACCAGGCGTATGTTTTTCACCTTAGTGCCAGCCTTTATGCTTTGTGCAATGCCTCTTACCGGCAGGTTTTTTATAGTGACCACCGTGTCTCCGTTTTGCAGCATATTGCCGTTCGCATCTTTTACCACGAACGTAGTTTCCGCTGTTGCCTCTTCCGGGTTCCATTCATGTCCGCATTCGGGGCATACAAGGTTAGCATCCATCTGGTAGGTATATGTAGATCTGCACAAAGGACAAGGAGCAAGTTCAGCCATTTTTTATATTATTTCTTCGCAAAGATAAAAAATATTGATGATCAACACATTGTCTTGCAGTCTTTAGCACTTACCCTTTGAAATATTTTGACCGTGCATCGGCGGGATGGCTAATGGCACTTAGCTGCAGGTTCGGATCCTGTCTTCCCGACATTGAAAACTCAACAGAGATGTTGGGCTTTTTTTGTTTATGGGTGTTGCAATGTTTCTATATACTTATATACCTTACCGTATAACAATTAGACTATGTTGAAAAAGAAAGAAATCGGCGGAATTATTCCTAATTTAAAAAAGACTGTAGCATATTATTCGCCAGCTACATTTTCGATTACTTTAAATTCAGTAACTGAACAACAACATATTCAGCTAATGGAGGCGAATGAAATAAATAGCTCGAATGTAAACCACGTCTGCATTTTATATCACGAAATTCAACACCATCTCGACCACACCTCGACACTTTGGGGTATTAAAAATATTTTATCTCATGCTAATGCTATTGCCGCAAAATTAGGACGCGACGAAACCCAATTTCATAGAATAATTAAATATAAACTTCAGGAAAGGCAACTTCATTACGCTAAATATTACACGGAGGAGTACAACCTAATTCCGTGGACAAAAAATCAGAAGAACTGGGGATATACAATAACTTCGGGTCTAAAATTCGATCACGATGGTAATTTAGATGATGATTATCCAATTGTTTTTGTCCGTTTTAATACTTCTTCAGGTGACTCGCTTGTGAGAGTACCTATATCTATAGCTTCACTTTTGGAAACAAATGCAATTAACGCAGAAGTTCGAATAAAATCAGCGTTCCTTACTAAACTATCCGAAAATGAAAGATTAGTTGAAAATGCTCTGAATAATATGGATATGATGTCCAACGTTATATATAATCCCAAGCTGGCGTTATATACTGTCGCAGTACATCTTACTGCAAACTTGCTTGGACTTTCCGATACTGCGGACGCATTTCCGATTTCATCCGCAGTTGCAACAATTGCCCTTAATTTGCCGTCCGAATGTTTAGCTCTAATACCAATACCAGAAGACCACAAAGCATGGGGAAAAAGACCGAAAAATTTAATTTCAAATCAAGATTACGGGTACATATTTTTGGTGTTATTGTCAAATTATCGCAAATTTTTTGTTAGTGATCAAAGAGAATATTCGATTGACCGATTGCTTTTGGCAAATAACTTACCGTCAGTGAGTCAAGTCGAGAAAATGGTAATTGACCAAATGACCGAATGCCGTAATGAATTGATTGGACTTGAAAATCTCAGAGGAAACTTTCTAAATATTATCGACCAAGGGATTATTCAATTCCAACTACGAGGGATAAGCGGAGATAATGTCTTTTCCGCAGAATTAATGACTACTGGAAATTATAAGCCATGGATTATATTTGATGATACAGATTTTGATACGGAATATTCCAGTTTAAAGTATGTACTAACAAATCTTCCTATCGCCAATTTGACAAATCAAGAATGGTACAATTTTGCGGAGACAATGAATTCGAATATGGATGATTTCTTCGAAGTTAGGGGGTTATAATTACTAAAAACAAACTCCTGATTTCTACTCCAGTGTCAATAAGAGTTCAGAAGCATCACCACCAGCTTTCAGATTATTCCAAATCTCTAGTAATTGTTCTTTGTTTTTAGAAAGCCAATTAAAAATTGTAGCTCTATATTTTGAGGGAATATTTCCGGCAAGTATTTCCGATGTGGTTATACAAATGCTAGCTGAGTGAAACTCTCGACCGTAATCTAAATGAAAATGAGGGCGTGAGTGATTATTATCTGGATTTATACGTAATGTAATCGGCTGCTTTTTTAAAATTATTAATTCCATGCCGAAATTTCCAGCGTTCTTTCTTCCCGAATTTTCTGTCCAAGCTAATGTCGTTTGCAGGATTTCTAGCATTCCTTTAGCAACCTCAGTGGTCTTCATTTTTCAATTTAATTAAGATTTAAAAATAAAAATTTTGGCAATCAATTTGACGTAAATCTTCCCATAGATTTGTAACAACAGTACTGTATAATTAAAAAATATTGGTTCAAACAGCCTTCTCGTTAATTGATTTTAAAAATAGGCTGTATAAATATGCGTTAGAAATCTTTTTTAACTAGATGCTAGGTTCTTCAAAACTTCCACAACCGGTTCGACAAAGTAAAGTATTGGCTCCTTACACGCGGTGGTAAACATTTGAGTTTCAGCCAAATCATTTGAAAGCTGGTTCGAACTTTGACACGTTTCCCCGACATTTGAGAGCTCAACAGAGATATTGGGCTTTATATGGATAAAGAAACCTACTTGTTTAGTTTTTTTATCAGTTTAACAACTTCATAATCGACCAACATAGAAATAAAGTAGATATTAGCGCTGCATCTTCTATTCCCTGTCTCACAGCGGTCTGATAAGCATCATTTTGAATTGTTTCCCATCTAAGCTTTAAATCATTTAACTCATTAATCGTTACCTGATAGTTTAAATCATGTGCATAGTTATTACGTATTTTGTTCAAGGCTTTTATTGGGCCCCAGTATTCTTCAGGCAACACTCCTAAAGAAGCTGCCAAATTGACTTTAAATGAAAAGGTTAATTGCTGTTTATTATATAGTATTTCCGGCTTTTGTAAAGCTTTTTTTATAAGGGTGTCTAATATTCTCTCAATGAATAGATGCCCCTTAAGTAAAGAGTTCAATTCTTTACTATCAAAAATTAAATGTTGGACCGATAATTGATCCAAGTCGCTCATACTTATGTTTTCAAAACTCATATTGATATTTTACTAACAATAAAATTATATAACTTCTTATTGTATTCCTTATAATACTAAGATACTCACGATGTTCCAGATGTTAGCATAGCGCATCTGGAACTGCAAATAATATCCGGTCTGTGACCGGCACTCGCAATGAGCACACCCTCCGGCTACTCCTGAATGCCCACAGCCGGAGAATATAAAATGATTATGCTTTATCTTGAGGTGCTATGAGCAACTATCTCACTTTCCAGGAGTTTATAAATGCAGAGGATGCTGAAGAAATGGCTGTAAAGCTGAGGCAGCAAGGCATCCCTGTTATTATTGAAAAGAACCCTGATCTGCTGGGGCAGGAGCTGATAGGCAGGCAATACAATTCTTTTGTGGCGCTGAAAATTCCGGGTGAAAAATTTGTAGAAGCGCAACAGGCACTTATCACCAACACAAGTGTTGATATAGATAGTGTGGACAAGAACTACATGTTGTTCTCCCTGAGCAATGAAGAACTTATGGATGTTATTGCAAAGCCCGATGAGTGGGGCGCATACAACTATAACCTGGCGCACCTGATACTTAACCAAAGGAGTGTAAGCATAGACGAGCAGCATGTAGGTACCTTGCAAAAGGAACATATTGATGTGCTATCGCAGCAACGTACCGTCGATATCACATGGTTGTTCTTGGGCTACTTTTTTTCTGGCATAGGTATCATTGCCGGGTTGGTCGACCCTTCTTTGCTGTTGCTGGTCTATGGCATAAGTATGCTCCCGGGTATTTTAGGCATCATTATGGGCGCTGTTGTCCTGCTAACGAAAAAGACACTGCCCGATGGCCGCAGCATCATGTCTTATAATGCAAAGACCCGCAGACATGGAACAATAATGGTCGTCATCGGCATCCTATCTATCCTTTTTGCTATAGCCATTGGCATTGCTCATAAAGCATAAATGATCGCGAACTCCTTAATATTAGTGCAGGTACAAAATGTATACATCATCTGTGCAAAGCTGAGCCTATATTCAGCCACCTTTTTTGCTGCGATCCTTCATCGCCTGCAAAAACCAGTGGCCCACAATGGGAGTACCCAAAAGATAACACGCAGTAGAGCTAACCCCTAAGCCCGCGGAGCGATTGGCTTTAGGGGCGGCTTTTTTGTTTCTTTTTTGCCGCCAAAAAAGAAATGACAACAAGAGCAGGAACTGAGGAGCAAGGATCTTCCGAACACTTATGGTCTGTTATTGGCACTCGCAATACCTACACATGATGCCCCCTGGCGCGCAGTCTTCCGACCTGAATTTGAAAAGCTGAAGCTTCAAGTTTGTCCTTAGCTGCTCGCTGTTCACTCTCGCTTGTCTAAACAGGGATGCCAGCACGTGGAGGTTATAGTACCGCTAAATAAAAAAGCCCCAATTTATTGATATGCCGTCACTCCTTCCATAACTTTACCTCCCCTCACCCACATACCTATGAGCACCTGTTATAGCTGTGACCAGATACTGAATAAAAAGATCAGTTCGTTCGAGCATATCATTCCCAATGCTATAGGCGGGATGTTGAGGTCTGCACGGCTTATTTGCAAAACATGCAATGCCACTTATGGGATGACCATCGATGCTGCTCTGGCAAAAAACTTTGAGGATCTCGTGGCATCTTTCAATATCGAACGTCATAGATCAAGACCCGTAAAGGATACAAATGTGTCCAATTGGGATCGCTATCAGCTGGAGAACGGCAACGATCTGTTACTGAGGTCGGTCGCGAAGATCGCTGTCAATTATTACCTCATGAAGATCCGTGGCCGTCATCATCTGGATAAAATAATTAGGATCATCAACGGGGTGGAAGCTATTGAAGATCATATCTACTACCACCCGCTGCACGAGGTTGTGTGGAAGGACAAAGAGGTATCCCATGTCATTATGATAAAAGGGATGGCGTCTTCAGGAAGACTATATGCGCACGTCATCCTGTTCAATACCTACAGCCACGTTATTAACTTATGCAACCACTATAACGGTGATGATATCGATCTCTTCTATAGATACGATGTCTTGCGTCAGGAAGAGATCAGGAGCAGAATTGATTAGATCAGTTCTGCGCTGTTCCACATGTTAGCATAGCGCATCTGGAACTACAAATAATATCCGGTCTGTGATCGGTACTCGCGATGGGTAAAGTCTCAGTCCAAACTCGTTCTAATTAAGGCCCCTAATTCAAATCCTGTCTTCCCGACTTAATTTTAGTCTTGTCAGTGCAGACAATTACTCGTCGTTTTATTAGAAATTAGTATGGCAAGGCCAGATAAAGGTTCTATAGTTCGAACAAGTATATTTTTGAGGCACAAACCGTTTAAATCTTGTGGACGAATTTTTATCAAACCCTTTATTTGGAAAAGATCAACTCAGATTTGCAATTGAATAGTTTCTTAAGTAGAATAGTAGTGGATCTTATTATGACAAAGTAGCTAAGAAAATAATTCTAAATGTTGAACAAACAATTTTGAATACACAGTACGGGAAGGATCATAAAATATTCAATAGGCTATTTTACAGGTCACAAATTGTGTGTAATACACTTTCTTCACATTTTACGCCTTTAATAGATCATTTAGAATTTCATTAGAGTTTTCATTTATGTTTTGATAGGTCACCCCGTACTTTACTCAGGGCTTCGGGTGTCACGCCGAGATATGAAGCAATCATTTTTTGTGGCACACGTTGTACAATGTCAGGATAAGTTTCGAGGAAGTCAAGATACCGTTCCTGAAGGGTTGAGCTCATGAGCATGACAATTCTCTTTTGAAGCACTGAAATTCTTTTGTTCAGCCTTGTTATCGTTTCTTGTATTGGGGTAATTGTTTTAGAAAAAAACTCCTTATTGCATATTTCTATTTCCGAATCTTCAATTGCGTCAATAAATAATGTTGCAGGTTTATCGTTAACAAAAGCGTGTATGTCCGAAATTATCCAACCTTCGGGTGCAAACATAAAAATATGCTCTTTGTTTTTTTCATCAACGGCATAACTTCTCAGACACCCGCTTTTTACAAAATAGAAAACACTTTCCATATCCCCTTGTCTGAGTAGAATATGGCCTTTTGAGATCCGCCTGATCACGGTATTTTTTTTGAGCAATTGCAATGTTTCATCCGAAATAGAGCCGGTGGCAATGCTATCAAGTAAAGATTTCATTGTAAAAAAATATGACAAAGGTAGCTTTTTCTTAATCTACATTAAGTTGGAGCAACGTCCCGATGCCGAGATTTGTGTACGAAGAAGCATTAAAGTACTTCTATGAAGCACCTGTCGTAATTCCAGCGTTTAGCGAGGGAAGTTTTGTAATTGGGATATTTTAATCAACATCAATAATTTATAATTTAAATCAGACATCGAAACAAATGAAAAATCTAAAATTAATTGCAGCAGCACTAGTCATTTTTGTAGCATCAGCATTTACAGCAGCTAACTCGATCAGTTGGAAGATCGCAGACGGATATTCTATAAAATTTGAAAGTAAGGACCCCTCGGGTGCATTTACAAAATTTAAAGGTGACATAGTATTTGATGAGCAAAACCTCAGTGCCTCAAAATTTGATGTCGCTGTTGATGCCGCTTCCATCAACACAGGAAATGGTATGAAAAATAAGAAGGCAAAAGGCGACAAATTTTTTGAAGTTGATAAATATCCAGAAATAAAGTTTGTTTCAAACACGTTTTCTAAAACCGCAACCGGTTATGAGGTCAAAGGTACTCTGGACATGCATGGTGTAAAGAAAGAAATTACTATACCATTTACGTTTTCAAAAAATACGTTCACAGGTAGTTTTACCGTAAACCGGCTTGATTATAATGTAGGCCCGGAAGGTGGGCTGGCTGGTCATGCCGCTAAAGAATTGACGATTGATATTTCAGTACCTGTAACAAGACAATAAATGAAGAAAATACTTTTGCATGGTATTGTATCTGGTATCCTGGCAGCAATTGCCGGCGTGATATACTTCATTATATATCAGAATACATTAGGTACAGCATTTGGCAAGATTGTGAATATACAGTCTATAGCTGGGAGTTCTGTTTTGGGCACAATGATTATAGCATCAGGTTATGCGCTATTATTTAAGACGGGTAAAATGAAATTTGCTGGCTGGTATAATGTATTTGTCTCGGTAGCCTCTTTTGCCACTATTATTGGTCCCATAAGCATGAGTTTGCCGCTAACTATCGAAAATCCGGAACTATTTACCGGCTTAGTCGTGCCCATGCACTTTTTTCCGGCACTTTCATACTTCACGATAGCTCCATTTTTCAACAAATGACCTACGATTTTCCACGTGTTAGCGTAGCGCATCTGGAACTACAAATAATATCCGGTCTTTGCCCATAGGTGTTCGGAAGATGACAAACCATAGCTGCAACAGCTTTTCCCCCTTTTAAGAAACAACACCCAATAATGATCAGCTACAAAATGGATACGTCATCTGTGCAAAGCTGAACCTATATTCAGCCACCTTTTTTTGTACCGATCCTTCATCGGCTACAAAAACCAGTGGCCCACAATGGGAGTACCCCAAAGACAACACGCAGTAGAGCTAACCCCTAAGCCCGCGGAGCGATCGGCTTTAGGGACGGCTTTTTTGTTTCTTTTTGTCAGTCCCAACCTAAGGTCGTGGATTGCCGCCAAAAAAGAAATAAAAACAAGAGCAGGAACTGAGGGCTGCACATCTTCCGAACACTTATGGTCTGTGACCGGCACTCGCGATTGCGCTCCGGAAAAACATATCCACACATCACGGATCGTTCCAAACTCCCAACCACAAATACTATCACCAAAAGCACCCACTTGTTTTGTGTATATGATCTCAAGTCGTCTATCATAAGGCATCGTATCTTGCCTGGTGTGTGCCCCTTAACTATATTAAGTCCCCACATCACCTTAAACCACATAAAATGACAATTTCATTTTTACGCGCTACGTTGACAAATTTTATGGAAGACCCTCCCGGTCGTGTATTTCACGCCAAAAACAAAATGTCACGACACTGGCATTTACTGACATTTTGTGACAAAAGCCCGCAGGTATAGATCAGCACGAGGAACATTTTTTTTACCAAGACAAATCGGGCATTTATCCGCAAAACCCTTACCAGCATTGAAACGCAGCCGGAAATAAAAATGCCCGCTGTCGGGCAAAACCGGGCATTTCCTTTGGGAGAGAAACGGTTCCTCCCATTTAGTGAAACTTTTGCAACACTAATATAATCTATCCTTATCGTACCATATGAACAACGTCGCCCCCTATCTGGAACAATCGGTCCAAATAGAATATACCTTTGCGGAACGATTATTCCAGAATAAAAAATGATCGCCACCAGCAATGAAAAAATTAGATAACAAAGTAGCAGTAGTAACAGGCGCATCAAAAGGTATAGGTGCAGGTATAGCTAAGCACCTCGCAGCAGCAGGCGCCAGCGTAGTAGTAAATTATGCATCGGCCAAGGATGGTGCCGACAAGGTAGTTGCCGAAATAAAAGCAGCTGGCGGAAAGGCAATAGCTGTGCAGGGCAATGTAAGCAGCGAAGCCGATGTCACACGTTTATTTGAAGAGGCTAAAAAAGCCTACGGCGCGGTAGATATACTGGTAAACAATGCCGGTATTTACAAAATGGGGCCTATCGAAGAGATCAATGCTGCAGATTTCCATGCTCAGTTCAATACCAATGTGCTGGGCTTGTTGCTTGCCACACAGGGCGCGGTAAAGAACTTTAATGCAAAGGGCGGCAGTATTATCAACATCGGTTC
>Ga0116227_10009100_pt1 | contig 18232 bp, 16 predicted proteins | sample S1TSphgellanicum_FD_89693 | JGI IMG/M metagenome (GOLD analysis project Ga0116227, IMG submission 89693) | Host-associated microbial communities from peat moss isolated from Minnesota, USA - S1T2_Fb - Sphagnum magellanicum MG | ecosystem: Host-associated > Plants > Peat moss > Unclassified... | reverse complement strand
TTTGTTTTTTTTTTTTTTTTTAATTTTTAAATTTTTAAATTTTAATATTTGAAGAATACATGTTCAATCACTTACAAACCTTCCCAAATTTATGTGAAAATCGGTATTTAATGTAGCTGATGTTTTTTTAAAAATTTGGAGGTCCTAAAAGAAAAACCCATCAAGTCCAAAGAAATAATGCCCCATTTAAAAATTTAAAAAAATGATTTTAGAATAAAAGATTTGAAAATAATAATAATTTGTAACTCATATGGACTTATGAAAATATATTCAAACTTTAACCATTCAAAAGTCCCTAACTATTAAACAGTTAAGGTTTTCAAAAAATATAATTTTCATATGAGCTTATCATATTGTATTACATTATATATTGAACCTCAATAACAAATTTGGAATGTGAATCTATATAAAAATAATTCATTTTGTGATCTTCCAATCATATGACCAGTCCATATTTTCAATTTCAAAAGTCCATTACTATTAACAAAAAAAATAAAATCAATAAATAACCACACAAATTTTTTCATAATGAAGTTAGTTTAGATTCAAGTCCCAATTATTATATCTAAAGATATATTAATCATTACAAGCATTTGAATAAAGGGTACCTAAGGAAAAAACATTGCTTCATCACAAAAGTGAACCACCATAACTTGCATCTACCTTTCATGTTCTTCCATGTTCCTTCAAATTTGGTTATTAATTCATTTATTAACATTAGTTCACTTATTAATACATATTAATTGAACTTATTAATATTGATTAAACTTATTGAACTTACTGTTATTAATTCATTTATTAATTGAACTCATTAACAACTAATACTAAAATTTTAGAACATATGATTTCATTTTTATACTAAAGATTAATGCATTCCCTATATTAGTAATATATTGGTTTTTAGAATAAACATGATCTTATTATATAATTAATTAAATTATAATTTTTATTCAACAACCAATATATGAAACCTTATATTATTAATCATGCATTTTGTATATTAAAAAAAAATGTTCCCCCCTAAATTTCATCCAAAGTTTTAATCAAATACCATAGTACCTTTTCAAGTTTGACATTAATCTATGAAATAATTAATATAATAAGATTTTGATTTAGTGCTTAAGTTTCTAATTTTGAAATTTTTTGCATATAAGGACTAAATTCATTGGCATTATTATAGTTTCCATCAATTTATTGTTGTGCTTTTGATTAGACTGATGAAAAGTTTCATAACTTTGTTGAACTAGTTGTGGGTTTGATTTTGGGTGCCTTGATTGAATTTTTGAGATTTTCAACATTCAATATTGTTTTTTTTTAATTCGGCAAAACCAAAAATAATATAATTTTTGTTTAACTTGAAAAAGTACTACAATAGTGATGGACAGCAAGCAATCAAAGTCTAGTAAAAGTTTATTCCAACATACAACTACTATCAATTTCAATTTATACTATTGTATGTTTTTTGTTGTTTGCATTTTATGAACATAATTTATTTCAATTTGTTCAGGAGATAATGATGTAATGATTTGAAACATGATTAAAAAATTGAATATTGTTGACACACAATAAACAAAAAACCTCATACATGTTTCCCATTAATTTTTTTCAAGCTTTCCATAAACTTGTGTATTTGATACAATAATAATATCCTGCAATGTGAATATAATGATAAACTTGTTTGTCAAAAAAATTCCTTTGTTTTTCACAATTTTAATTCACAAAAATGACATGAGATGAGAAATTTACAAGTGCTCCCCTACAAGGTTTTGAAGGCTTGTTAATTTTAATTAGGAATTTACATGTTTTACATTTGGTGTTTTCTTTTAAATCTATTATATGTATCCTTTCTAAATCCTCTTTAAACTTTTTGTGTAATCAAGACTTGTTATGCTTAAAAGCTTTTGGATTTTAAAACATTGAATAAAAAAAAATCCTATAATACAACATTTTTGAATTTAATTCCATGTGCATATTTGTGGGCTAGAATTGAAATGAAGTTGAACATTGACTTGTTCTTGTATTGTTGGGAATTCAAGGGACCATTGGGTATCGAGGTTTTCCTCCCAACATTTGACCAAAAGTTTGATTTAGGTGGACCCATAAAATGTAGTTTATTTACTTCTCCATGCAACAATTGAACAAACTAAAAAACATCACTAAGTCATAGTCACACTAGTTTTGAACTTAGGCCTACCACGTGCCCAAGTCCAAATCATGTTTGCCATGTTCATGTCACTTTCTCCTTTGGTTTCATTCGCACATTGATTTGCCTCATAACTCAATTACATCCATCTTTTGGACACGTGTTTAAAAATTTATAATGGTCTTAGTCACATCATTTGAATCCTCTAATTTGCATATGAACTCATTTTTCTTGACAAGATGATAATGAAAAAAGATGATAGTTAATAATAACAATGAGATTTAATTAAAGCTTTTTCCTTATTCTCTCACATATTTCTCTACATATATATTTTTTGAATTTCTAATTCAAACTTCTAATATAACATCAACCATGGCTATTGCAATTTCTTATTTCTATTTTATAACTAATTAATTAACATTAAAATAATATTTAGAAATCATTGTTTCAAACATTATATATATATATAATTATCATGTGACCAACCCATTGGACTACACATGAATTTACACCATTGGACTAGGTCTTCTTGGATACGTAAAGAATAATTTTAACCATTTGGCAATCAAAATGAGTAATTGATAAAATTAAAAAATTGTAGCTAAATTTCAATTTTAAATTTTATATAAAAAATCAAAAGTGACCTTTTTCCAATATACATCAAGACCAAAGGCACCTAAACATTCATGCATTCATATCCCCAACATTTATTTAATTGTGAATTTTTGAATGGCCTTTAATGCATCTTATATGTCGAAATTTGGTGACAAATGAATTAAGGTATATCCTATGACTATTTGATGCAATGTTTTTCTTATAGTTATAAATATTCAATATTTTACAATAACATTTTGAAAAAAATTAGGGAATTTTTTTTCTTGATGTAAAATGTGGGGTTTCAACAAATTTTTAATTTATTTTGAAAACACTAATCCTATGGGCTTAATATCATTAATAATGCATTATGTTTGTAAATTTTTATTAAAGATGGTAAATCATTTTTTTCCCCCAAGGTATCAACATAATAAACTATTGTACACAAACTTGAAAATCATAAATTTCATTTGAAATTTTTTAGTTCATTTAACATTGTGTCCATGGTATTTAAATTTAGGGTATATTACATAAAATAACTCATATTTGAAAACACCAAATCATGTAAATGATATGAATTCAACAAATGAAGGGAAAAAATGAATTATGGTTAGACAATAAATATATCTATTTTTTAGAAATTATTTAAGCATGCCATGTTCACAAACATTCTTCAAACATGGAATCTTCCAAAAAAAATTTGTGGTCCATTTGCCCCAATAGATGAAAACCTCAATTGTTAAATATAAGATAATATGGATTGCCAATTAATTATGTAAGAATGTTACATGGCATAGTGTGTGCACACACATATAAATGATTGTGCATTATAGGACTATTTGTTGAATGTTGAAGTTAATATGATTCATGAATGGACATAACTTAATACTTTTTTTCATCTTGTAAAATACCAATAAAATTTTAAAAATGTATTTGGAGCACACATTATCAACAGGAATTTGTCTTGCACTAAAAATAGGGTTAAAGAAGGTGTTTCATTTTTGAATGACATGTATCATGAGAGCACATGTTTTTGTTTTGCTAGTGTTTTATATAGGGTAATACCCTTAGAGTAAGGCAATCCCAAACTAAGTGATCCTTGGTTCCACCTTAGGCATGTACCTAATTTTAGAAATGCTTCAATCTTCAAGCACTACCCTACACTTAATCTCTCTTGCATTTATGTTGATGTGTTATAACCATGTATACATTGTGAAACTAGCCAACCAAATACTATTTACATCATCTCATATGTTGGTATCACTTCCCAAGGTGGTTAAAGAATCAAAGAGAAATTTATCATGGAGTTTTTGAAAGCATGCCATCATTTGGTGTGAGACATAATTAAGTTACAATGCAAGTTATACAAACAACAACAATACTAAAAGTTTGAGCTTTCTAGGGTCTTGATATTCATGGTGTTTATGAAGGTCACATTCATAAAAGGTTTCTCAAAAATGGTCAATAAAGCATGAGGATCAAACTAATAAAAGCACATGGCAAAATTTCCTAAATTATTTGGTGGGCACTTTGTGTATATGAATTTGCCTTTGATTATAAGATAGGGATGTTACACTTCCTTTGTAAGAGTGTGTGAGGAATTGATGAGGATAACATCCCTCCAACTCTCAAGGAATAAGCAAAAGATTGTTACTCTTCATACACCTCATAAATCTACTTAATGTTTAGGTTCATGATAATCTTCACTTAGTGCTTTATAATGAGACAAGCTCTGGGGTGCAAGGGGAGCATTTCCAAAACAAGAAACCTAGGAAGAGGTGATAAAAGTTGATCCAAGTCCATGAAGATCACATTCAAAACAACGATTTCTCAAAAATGACCCAAGTCTACGAAGATCACATTCAAAACAACGATTTCTCAAAAAATTTAAAAGGTTACCCAAGTTCATGAAGATGACACAATCAAAAGGATTCCTCAAAATGAGGCAAAGTCCTCAAAGATCATGCTCAAAATGAATAACTTACTTATGGAGGCAAGTGATCACACTAACTAGAATTGTTTCCTTGACTATAGAGGGCCATGGACCAAACCAATGCAAGACACAAAGCAGCTTCCAAGGAAGAAAAAGAAAAGGAAGAAGAGAAGGAGAGACCAAGGAATTGATGGGGGAAAAATAAATAATTAATTAATTAATTAAGCTTTTTTTGGGAATTTTGTGAGTAGGCTAGCCTAAACCCTAGTACCTACAAATGAGTTGTTTAAGTGATGATCCCCTTGTTCTTCTTCCCTTCCACTGCTTTGTCACCACCCGCCTGCTACCCGGCCCATCCCCCCCGGGCCGGTTCTTGGATGAGAGATGACGCGTGTGAGAAGAGAAACATCCATAGGGAGCACTTGGATGAGAAATGACGCGTGTGGGACGGAGAATCATCCATAGGGAGCACTTGGCGAGAGAGAGAGAGAGAGAAGGGGACGAGGAGCGTTTCCACTCTCTTTCTCTACTCGCACTTCCTCTCTCTCGCGCGCGCTCGCTCGCTCGCTCGCTCTCTCGCGGAAAAACAGATTGGTCCAACACGTGCACAGTAGCAGCAACAGCAGCAGAGAGAATCGCCTCTAGTAGCAGTAGGAGTAACTCATCAGTGGGAGGAGCTGCAAACAGCAGCAAAAACTCCAGTCTCCTGCACACCCATCAAAACAATCATCATCATCATCATGTGAGACGAAGAAGCTGCTCCAGGTATCAAATTCCTTCCCATTATCCACTCTTACCTCGCAATGTGTCGGTACTAGATGAGTGCTCGGAACGTAGCAAAGCCACAATGGCCATAAATGCCACACCTTTGAGTTTAGTTCTCAGTCTGTTTGTTTGTTTGGTTTTTTTTTTCTTTTTTTCCCCCGCTTCTCCTCTTCTTCCTCTTCCTCCTTCCTTCCTTGCTTCCTCCTCCTATCTGTTTTCCAGTTTTGTTGTATGTGAATGAATGAATGATGAGGCAGCGAAGACTGGGAGTTTTGGGTCTCGTGAGTTTGTACTCGGGAGAGTTTCGAGTCTGTCTGTTGGAGGGGTTTAGGGGAATTTTTATTTGTTAAGACACTGGGCTCCTGAACTCATGGGGTTTTTGCATGATTTAAAAAAAATTATTTCTATTTTTTTGGGGGGTGGGTTTTGTTCTGTTTTTATGTCAGTCCTTTTTTCTGTTTAGAGTCTTGCATTCTCACTATTTTTCTTACAGAAAATTTTAATTAATTATACATGTTTTTGGGGGTCTGTTGGCTGGCTTTTGTGTTGCAGAGTTTCTTTGGAGCTTTGCTTTGCATCAGTTTTACTTCATGGGTACTGATGGGTACTGATGAGCCTCTGTTTTTTGTTAATGCAATCAAAAAAAAAAAAGAAAAAAAAAGCTGATAACAAAAAATGGAACAGACTACCAATGCTCTTTTGTTTTTCTTCCATTTTGTTTTGTTATTGGAGATATACACAACAGATTTGCATTCGGATTTTGCAATCATCAAACCCCAAAACCCTTCGCTCTGTCTTTTTTTTGTTACTCTGATTGATGGATTGATGCTTGAGTGAGTGGGTTTTTTTGTTTTTTCCTCAAGGCTGTTGATTGAATGCAAAGGAGGTGGTCCATTGAAAAACCATTCAACATACTACTTCCAAAAGATGGTGAAGATATGATTCTGTTGTGGATGGAATAGAAGGGCTTTGAATTGAGAAAAGCTGAATGCTTTTTTGTTTCTTGTTTGTTTGTTTTTTTCCAGAGAGCTTGCAATGCATGTAGAATAGACTCCTTTTTTGACTCTGGAGTGAAAGGAGCAATGAAGCAGCGGGAAATGGTGAGAGAGAAGGATGATGACAGGGATGCTGACAACTCCCAGGCATCGGTCAACAAGCAAGGATGTATGGGCTTGCGAGGCCCTGTGGTGCGCACTCTGCTTTTGGTCTTGAATTCTGGTATCTCTCTTGCTTTCCTCTGTGCACCCTCTATGTTGGCCTATCTCTAAGGCTTATGCTTGGATGCTTGCCTGAAGCTTACCCTCACAAGCTTGCTTGTTGCAGCTTGAATGAGGATGCTAATTGATGACTTCTGATTAGCTATGTCTAGCCAACATTGTGACCAACTTGCCCTGTTGCTTCCTGAGATGTGATAGAAACTCAGGATGCAGATTTTTTATAATGGGTTGCCCAGATTCTGGGTGGACAATTCTATCCTTCATCTATACCCACCACCAGGAGCTGATGAAGGCAGTGGGTTAGTCACAGCAGCTTGTCACTGCCAATTTGTGATGAAGAAGGTGATGATGGTCTCACACTTTGTGAGCAACTCTCATAAGGTTATAGAAACCAAGAAACTGATGCTGCTCTACTACGTACTGTTCTCTTTTCTATAGCAGGTGGCAAAATATTTACTGCAACTTTTTCCATTCTTCAAGCGTCTGACAGAAAATTTTGTGTCCGATTTCTTCTCTGAGTAGTGGATGGTGTTTCTTTGTTGCAGGAAAAACAGGAGGTGTGGTGGTGGAAGGTCTGCTGTCTTATGCCCGCCTGCTTTTTGCTCAACCTCAGGCAGGCAAGGTAATCCTCAAATGGATCTTGTCTTTGACAAATTCAAAGGCACATACATTGTGGAAGAAAAATCCATGTTGTTTGGCACCTGATAGCCAATGTCCATTGAAAGCTTGAAGAGCTTATCATGGGTTAGGAGGAAATTATGCCGATCATTCACCATGAGCAGTCTGCTTACAGAATATGTCAGTTGCTTGCTGTCCATTGCTTGCTGCACAAGAGTATACACGTTACAATGTGTATTGAGTTTGGCATTTTCTGTCTTTGTGCAGTTGAGCATTCTTGTTGCAGCAGGACGGCAGGTGCAAACTGTTACCAGCTGGGACCCTGGTGAACAATCAGTTGATGCAGTAAGTAGACTCAAGACTCGAGACCATGGCATTTATCATTTTCAAGATGATGCATTCATTGACTAGTAAACCAAAAGGTAGACCAGAAGGGAGGGAGAGACAAATCAGATGGTCACAAGGTTTTTTGTCATAGCTTCATGTAGTACTGCAATTTGGTGTAATGATTGCAGTTACCCCGAAGTTGTAAGGAGCAAAGACATATGAAGCACATCTGCATGTTGATTTATAGTTTACTCTGGGCTGAGGAATCCATACCTAATAGATCTGGAATCATGTGTACCGGGGGGCCACAAAGCAGATTGTGAAAGGGCTTGGTCACTGGAAAGCAACTGGAGATGGTGGGTGTAACATCAAACAAGCCATACAGGAATCCTTGGGGGCTCTCTTTCAAACCTCCAGTACGAATGGTTTGGCAATGGGCATTGATAACAAGGCAACTTCTGTGGCACCCAAACTCCGGAAATTGGTTACTATGGTGCGGACGAGGCTGGTTGTTGTCTTGCCACATGATCGGTGAGTCCTGGAAGATGATGACACCCATTCATGTTCATAGACCCTTTTGGCAAAGCTGTATCAGACTGACCCAGCCCAGATATAAGGTTTTCATGGGCCACTGACACTAGAAAAGCCTGAAGTTGGCACCTTCAAAGAGTTTTTCTTGGAGATTTCTGGAGTTCCAATTTGATTGCTAAGTTGAAGTACAAAACTATGTGGGTTTGCTTTTCATCCAAAAAGGGTTGCAGGTGATGCTGTACATGTGTACCACAAACTGGTTGTTGAAGCTCTTGCATGCATCAGCATGAAGGAACATGACGTTGAGAGCTGTCATGCAGTCTTCCTTGACTTCAGCAGCATGCTTGAGCCTGCCTTTGAACCACTAGTGACCAGCACTGCTGCAAATGTAATGTTTCTTGACTACTCCGCAGTGTGAAGTTGGTGCTCTAAGGTCCTTACACAAACATCAGGACATCAATCCTGTGGTACTATCTTGCAATCAGAAATGGAGAGACACCTAATGTAGACAAAGTATAGGTAGAAATGTGGGCCCATGAATTGCAAAATGGTTTGATAAATTTGAGCTGCTGATCTAGTTTTATAATGGGTGTTGCAGGGTGATGTACATCTTACAACAACCTATTACAAGGTCCTGCTGACCCAAGCACTGGACCTGTTTTTGGATCTTGCATATTTCCATCTTGACCTTTTGGCGATTTCTGTTAAAGGAATGGTGTCTCGTCTCCTTGAACTAAGTGAGGGGGATGCTGTGACCCAGCATGCCATTAATTACAAAGAAATGAAGGGTGATAAAGCTGGTGCCATTGACAGCAGTACTCAACTGGTGATCTTCCAAAGCAGTCTTTTGACAAACAATTGTAAGTTCCACTCTCTCTCATCGTTGGAGTGTTTCTCCTTTGAATCTACATATGATCTCATCACATAGGATGAGCTCAGAACATCCTTGTGCGATAAGGAAATGATGCTCTTGAAGAATTGGTTTCTGCACTGGTTGGAGTTGAGCAACTATATAGAAATGAGTCTTTCCCTCTAGGTAATTGAGCTCTTGTTGATGGGTTTTTCCCTTTATAGTCTTGTTGTGTTTCTGTTTGTTTGCAGTTCCCACTGAAGCTCCCCCTCTACATCCTATCTCCATCAAGAATGCAAGGACAACAGTCCTGTATTGCTTGAAGTCACATGCCTCGACTTCACAGCTCTTAGCAATGCCTTGCACATCCATTGCTCCAACCCTACCAGAGGTGTTTCAACGAGGACTGTCTGCCAAGCTATGGGAAAATCTGAAGAACCATGACACTGGCAACTTGGTTCTTGCACTATCAACAGATGAAGACATGAACAACAATAATATCACACATCTGTGTGTTTGGCGTGATGGAAGGTTTTGGCTCCACACTTTGGGCTTGCCAGAAAGCAGGAATGGGGCAACATCAACAGCTGGGAATGACATTGCTGATGAGCTTCATCATGGGGACAATGAAGTAGGCTCAAAGTTGAAGATCACTGTGTATTTTCTCTTGATTTTGTTTCACATCTGTATACTAAGATGTAAAGGTGTAGCATCTTCCTGACCATGTTCTATGCTGTGTATCTGACCAGGATTCTTCACATCCAAATCTGGGGAATATGTTAAGTATAGCCCCACATCGTAAAAGTTCTGGACATAATGTTGAAAAGCAAGGAGGTTCAAGGCATTCTACCAAGAAACGCAAACAGGAGGAAACGGAGGAGAATGTCCAAGTGGGTGTTGCTGCTACTATGCGTAGTAAGAAAAGCCCAACCCATGGATCAAAGCATCTGGAGCGGCTGTCTCAGCACTTCCCAGGAACATCTCCAGACACAACTCTTGGTGCTCCTGAGCGACACTCTCTCAACTTGGCATCCTTAGTAGCCACAATCAGGTGAGGCACTGGAAATTATTTCTTGTCCATTCCAGAACTTCTGTGGGATGTGGGTATTTGACTAAGGCCCACTTTTGACAGTTTTTGTTTCCTGATTTTGCAGGGGTGCATTTGCAGCTGAGGAACCATTGACTGAGCATTTGAACAATGCATCAAAGGTAAACTCTTTGATGTGTTGTTCTTTCTGGTCCTCTAAACACCACAGATATATATATATTCTCTCAAGTGGTGTTGAGAGCGCATATTTGCAGAGACTGATGTTCCCTTTTTCCTCTGGAGTACAGTGCATTTCTCAGCTGCGGGAGTTTACAGAGAAAAATGATTTATCTGTCTTTCCCTCGACTGTCGACTCGTGAGTTCCTCACTACCTACTCTTCTAGATAGGCAAAAAAGAATTATATCATCAAAGGTTCTAAGTGGCAAAACTGGGGTCTTTTGTTTTGACAGTCTTGATGATGCTGTGGTGAGAGAAATGGATGATGGGTTGTGCTTCAAATCAGTCCCTTGCAACCTTCTTTTCTCTTCTGTAGATGGGTTCTATTTCCATAAGGCTAGAGAAAGCAGAGTTGTGTTGTAACTGGCAGTATAGGGGGGACTTACTGATTTGCTTGTGCAAAGAGGAAGTTTTCAATATGTTGAAGCTTGAATCTAGTCTAGTGACTGCTAAGGTAAAAGACTGAGAATACTGAGTATTTCCATTTATTTGCTCATCAAAACTTTTAGGCCTGCTGTACGAAAGGAGCTGTACAAAAAGGTGTGGGTAGAGTTGGACAGTATGGCAAAGCAAGCAAAAGAGAAGACACATGGGCAGGAGGATCTTGCAAATGCTATTTTTGCTGCATCCACACTGGAGCCCATTGTCATTGAGGAGAGTGAGTCTGCCAAACCTTTTAAGCTAGTGTACTAGTGTTCCCTTTTGGTCTATTGGGTCTAAGTTTCTGATATGCTTAGGGTACAAGGATCAGATGTTTCTCGTTCTTTTTGCTTGAGCCCTAGGCTCTCTGCACCTCCAGAGTGATTGGTAAAATTTGACAGTTGTGGTCGTCCTTCCAATTGCACATGGACTCACAGTATCCTTGTTATTCCATGGTTACTGTGACTTGATAAACCTGTTCTGTTGCTGTATCTAAGCAGAGGTAGCTCCTGGACTGCCACATCCAGTGCCCCCAGAGAAACCAAGTGAGTATGCACCCATAAACAAACGAAGAAGGTGTGAGGAAGTCCCACGTGATGCACATGGCCGGCCTGTGTATCCAATCAAGCTTGGGCCCAGTCTGCAAGTGTATGACTTGGGAAAAATCATCTGGAATCGACCCAATTTCCACAGTGAGAAATACATCTGGTGTGTTCCACTTTACCACTTCAATGAACTCCTCTATCACACAAATGTGCTGAGTCAAAATGTCCCTATTGTTTTGTCATTCTGCTACAGTTGTTGCACATATCTCATCAGGTTGTGTACCCCATCCTCACTGGGGTATGCAATCCGATACCACTGGACACTTGCTCTAAGATTCATCAAAAACCCAGGTTTAAGGCAGTTGGGTTCTAGTGATTGCTTTGGCCTGAAGAACAGGGCAAATGAGAAACTGAAAGGTTCTCAATTCCAATAGCTTATTTTCATTGAACTTATGATTTGGGTTTTTCATTTGTGATGGTGGGAGTGCTTGTGACAAGAGGTGCTTGTTGCACATAGAAAGAGCCCCCCTTTTTAAGAACTCTATTTTAGTGATGCTCTAATGGAAATCGTTTTTGGGGTTGTGATGTGGTGATTGTGAGCATGTTTTGCAGGCCATCAGGATATAAGAGTCGACGTGCTTATGCAAGCATGCTGAACTCAGAGAATCGCATCTTCTATCGGTGAGAGACACAGAGAGAGAGAAAGAGCATTTTGCTACTGTTTCCTAGTTTGCAAGCTTACTGCAGTGCCATGGTCCATCATCAGCCAGATCATTGTACATATCTATTTATGCACAACTACACTCGATTGACCTGCTGGTTGAGTCTGAACTGACATGTTGATCTGTTGCTATGGCTCAGTTGTGAAATTGTTGACGATGGACAAGCCCCTGAGTTTCGTCTTACACCAGGTTTTTTTCCTCATTCGTGCTTTTCTTCTGGCACTTGTGTGAATTGAATGTGGAGGCACTGACAGAATTATACACTCCCAAGTTAGACTTAAATTCATGTTGCAGTAGCTTGCAGGCACCAGGTTTGTGTTCACTGATGTACATAGGCAGTCTTGTTTTGGCATCAATACTAGTAAGAAGGTGTTCAGGCCCTTGTTTTGCCTTTATGTTTACCAGTTTCTGTGGTGATCACAACAACCCATTGTTATTGAGATTTGAGTTCACAGCAGCAAGTGATGTAGGCACGTGTTGGTTGTGCAGCTCAGAATGAAGAACCAAACATGTGGTCATGTCGTCTTTTGGTTTAGTGATGTTGTTGTGTTGTTCAAGGTCTTTGTGATGGGTCAACAATAATTGTACTTGGTTTTGTGACAAACTGCAGAGGATGACCAAAGCAATCCTGTAGTGGGTATATCAGCAACAGCAGTGTGGACTGTTGTTGTGAAAAGGGTGGGTGCACTTCGGATTGAAGAGGGTGGGAAGAAGACCTTTGCCAATGTTTCAGGTAGAATTAAAGACTGTCACAGAGCATTCCTTGCTTGTCTTATGCTATTACCCATTACAGTAGGTCTTCATGGTTCCATATTCTATTAGTTTTTTAGAGCCAAATCATGACTACAAATTTGGGCGGTTCTGAGCAACCTGATTCTTAAGACAGTCCTTTACAAAATTCTTTGTCTCTGTACCCCAAAATCATTATTATTCCCCATGCCATTTGATTTCTCTCACTCTTGATATTCTGAGTTCCTCACAGGGCCAGAGTATTTTGGTTATGCAAATCCAACAATTGCAAGGTTGATTCAGCAGCTGCCAAATGCTGAGAAGTGCACCAAGTACAGGTGAGTAAGATAAAATTTTCCAACAACTTCTGTTGCATTATTATTATCTACTGTCGTTTTTCCTGTTGCATTCACTGTCCAAGAGTCAGGTTTTGGCAATTGGTGTATCACTAAAGGAGATATGCTTCAACTGATGCACAAGTGGTGTCTACCTTTATTCTACAGGCGACAGGAGTACTTACCAAATGTGCCCATGAGAACAAGTGGTGACACTGAGCCTATGCATGGTGGGAGCACAGCAGTAGTACCACCTGATTTCCCTGCAAGCCCTGGCCATGAGACCATTCCCCATGAGCTGAATACAAGCAGCTCTGTCTCAGGTGATGACTCAAGCCCAGTACAGGCTGCTGCTGCTGCTGCTGCAGGTCAAACATTCCATCAGGAGAGTGCAGAAGGAGTTGTTGTTGGACCCGCACAGGCAGAGGATGCTCCTCCTCCTCCTCCTCCTCCTCTTCCTCTTCCTCCTCCTCTTGTCAACACTGCAGAAGAACCATGTGTGCAAGGAGTACTAGTGCCATCACCTTCCTCTACTACTACTACTACTACTACAACTACTCCTCCTCCTTGCAAGGATGAAAGGTTGGAACCTCTCTCTTGGCTGTCGGAGTTTTACATAACAAGGAATAGGAAGGGAATTGGAGATTTTCCAAAGCGATTTGCTGACTGTAATCCTGGAAGCTTGTTCAACCACTACTGGTCTGCCAAGCTGAGGAGACTGCAAACATATGAACTGGACGGAAGAAAGTGAATTCTCTCTCACTTGTAAGAAGAATTTCAGTACCAAATTTCAGTCCAAGTTGATTGATGCTCATTGTACATCTCAATATATTGAGCCACCCAACAAAGGGAAAAATCTGCAAAACCATTTGAGATCTGATAGCGAGCCGATAGTGCCAAAAGAAAGAACGAAATACACACGAAAGGATGGATTCAGTACTTGCTTGTCTAAGAGCATCTCCACAGGTGCTCAGTATGTCACTCTGGATAATAAAATTAAATGTCTACTGCCAACAGTATACTGGCCTTTTAGGCAGTGTAGAACTGAGTTTGGAGTTTGGGCCTCCAAATTTCACAACATATAACAAGTGGACTCTACATGGGTCTGTAAAAGAAAATGACTATGGGCTTGCTTTGCCCCCTATTTTTTGCTAGTTGAAAATCTTATGAAAGTCCATATCTAGTGTACTTTGAGCCCAATGAATCTAGTCTTCAAATAAACACACTTTAAATGATGTTGAAGTTGCCAATTTTTTTTTCATGCCCAAATTCAAATCACCTTAATTAATAAATTAAAAACACCTTTATTAAATATGGGTTGCAAAAAAAAACTCAGTTTAGATATCTAAATAGATTTTACAAAAAAATTATGATTATCAAGTCTTTAATTTGTTGAATGTTAAAAAATAAAAGAGGTCCAATTCTTCAAATTGTAATGGTCCAAAGTTTTTGGCATGTTCTTCAACCCTACTAGAAGCTAATATATCATAACCAAAAAGTTTTGGACCGTGACCAAGTAGATGTATTGTACATTGCATGGTCCACCTTTAATTGAATATTGATATTTTTAAATATAATTTTCAGAGTTTGGAAGATTAAAATATAAGTTTCAATTTTGCATTTCATTTTTGCTAAATTTTTCAAATGCATTTGAGTTGTATACAACAATAGGAATTGATTAGCCAAAAAAATTTGGTCAAATTGTGACTTACATGAAAATCTACTATAATATGTAATCATTATGCTTGTAAATTTGAGGTAGCAAAAATACTAATTTAACTATTGGGTAAAAGCACATTAAGGTGTAACAATTTTAAGCACTTGTGAAAATTCATAATTGTCCAAATTAAAATTATGAAAGTAGTGTGGAGGTAGAATACCTTCATAAAAGTTGTCATTAAACATTCATCAGTAAAAAAAACATTCAACTCTAATTTATCTTTTGGAATCTTAAATTTGAAAAATGAGTTTTTAAATTATTACTTTCATTGAATAAAATATATAATAAGAAAAACTCACAATTCAATATACATAAAAAAACATATCATCAAAATATTTTCAAAAAGTCTTTCATGGTATCAATGTCATCACATCATATTATTGTTGAGTCTTTTATTCATTAAAATACATCATATGAAGATGCATTGAGTCCATACTCATTGATTTTAAACTATTTTGGTACCTTTTTAAAAAGTCTAGTATGTTATGACAATTTAGAAATTATTCTTGAAACTCATACAATATGATTATATTATATAATACGTTGTAATGTTGAATCATTTTTCATCTTAATCACTTTTATTTAGTCACATGGTCAATTACAAATTCTAAAATCTTGTACAAATGATCTTGTGACATTATCTTATGGATATTGTAATGTGCTTTCACCCTATTGACGAATGGATTTGTCATAAGTAAACATAACTATTGACATAAATTGGACAGAAGTGTCCAACTACAAATGTGATGTTAGGTCTTTTGCAAGTCACTAAGTACATAAAACTCCCAATGACATTATATACATTGGGTATAAAATTGATTTTCGGCATTTATTTGCATCAATTGTTAATTGTGCATTTTTTAAAAAAAAATCAAACCCTAGCTTGTAGAGGAGTACTTTTGCATATACTTTTTACCATATTAGCCTTCTTAAACGGATCATTAAAATATTTTTCTTGCAACACATAAAAATTTCTTTCTTGAAATGGGTGTATTTTAGTTCTATATGCTAAAGTGATATTCCATATATTTCCATTTTTCATGAAGTATATTCTTGTGTAGACTAATGCTTAAAATTGGTCAAATAAAAAAAAATTTGAATAAAGAATGAAATCATCATTTTAAAGTTTAATTGCAATATTTTTTTTGGTTTAATTTTTTAAATAGACAATCCAATTAGATGAACACATAAAATAGATGTTTATAATAACAATTGAACATTAAACCTTTCATACCATACCCGAGGTGCTTACTTTAGTTCGTAAATGGACTTCTATCATTTGCAAAACTTGTTTTCTTGATTTGATTTCACATTGTTAAAAACAATTGTTCAACATATGAATAACATTTTTGAAAAAGCCTTGAAGAAATATCATAGGTGCATCCATCTAACATATGTAAAAATCATCATTTGATGCTTAAAATTTTAAAATTCCCAAAAATATCATTTTCACAACTAGTGAACATATATATGAGAAATCAATGCCTTTAGGCTAAATGAACCTTCCTGTGAAGAACCTTTCCTTTCAATAGGTAATACTTTCATCCAAGTTGTATTTGAAAAGTCATTTGCAACTTGCAAGTGATCAATTAGGTGGTGTATGATCCATAAGTTTCTAGCTTTGATTTTGTACACATGAATTAGAATCAATATACATTGTTGCATTCCTTCAAGTGCTAGTAGGGCCTTCAAAGACTTCAACTTCCAAGGCTTCAAATTTAGTGTTACAATTTGCAACATGACATAAAATTATGAATGAAGAAATTATCATCTTAAAAATTTGGAGATAGCCATGTCCCCTTGTTTGCTTTTATGGACCTACTCATTTGCATCTCTATACACATATTTTGGTGCAATAACTTGTAACAAACTTAACTCTAGCATGGAATATCTTGAGAATATTTGATTAGTTGAACTTTGTTGATGAAAATTTGGTATGTGAGAAAAGATCAAAGAGACCTATGTTATTCTATGACCAACTATTGTGGTTGTTAGATTGACTTCATTATTAGGGTTTGAATTGAATTTCCAATTTGCTTGTGTTGTTATCTCATTCGTTTTGTAGTAATTGTCTTTTTCATAATTAATAGTTTGAAATGTTTCTCTTATTCAATTGTTGAATCTTGCGCAATTATTTGCTTTGCAAATGAATGAATAAAATCTTCATCAAAGATCAAATTTCACTTATATGAAGCCATTTTTAGTATCTACTATATAATCATTAGCCTTCCATTTTTATATTTTGAAACTTTTGTTAACCCCTTAGCGGGAAAACTAGATTTATATTAGAGGGTATTCTTCTTAACCCTTGAACTATGAATATCTAACCTTTTGGAAAGACAAATCAAGATGCTTTTAGTATCTCTTTACATGTGTTTTAAAGCAATTCAATGCAAATGATTAATTTCATGATGTCATCTTGTAATTTCCAAATCTAAAACTTTTAGAAACATATGCATTCATTTGATTTGGTTTTGTTGGATAGCTAACACTGACACGATAGGTTTTTTTTGACTTGATCACATTGAGTTGAAAATTCTTCACAACTTGGTGTTATTCCCTTAATGATACAATATTGACAAAAGAACTTTATATTGTTGAATCCTTTGTTTATTATTTGACTAATTGACAATATATATTCTTTATTAAGTCATGACATATAATATCTTATTTACTTGGATGATATTTGGTTGTGTGAATTTGAATGCACACAAATTATCTAACTCTCACAATTGTTTTATTGCACATGTCATTCCCATATTTTTTAAAGATGAAACTAGGACCATATATATGTGAAACTATTTGTTAAAGGGAGAAATCTTTTGAAAATTTGAAGTTTTTGACCTTTGGTAAGCATGGGATTATCAAATAGTGATTTTTTAAATGATTTTTGGGATGGAAGACAATAAAATTGAGAATAGTGACCTCTTGAAAGGGTCATTGGAGGTTTGGTAGGGGTAGCAATCAAGTGTTTTGGTGAACATTGCTTTTACCAAAAGATTTTCAATAATCTTTCAATATGGATGACATCATAATTTGGCAAGGTATTTAAACCACATTTAATTTGTAAACCTAAGGATATTCTTTCTTTTATTACCTTAGTGTTTATAGAGGATCATCACCTAACATCAATTTATAGGGTAAATGTTGTGTATTTTTCATCACTTTGGAATGAATACCATCTTATATATTAAAGTTACAGTGTCTATCTGTCTGTCCGGGCAGTGCCTGGAAATTTTTTCCAGTCATTGCCCGTTCCTTGTCGTGTGCTTTGTAGAAGGGGGGGGGGGCCGGTAAGTTGAGGAATTTCTTGATTTGGGAATTTCGATCTCTATGACAGTTATTACCCAACTGACAACTGATGGACCACTGTTGCTGTCTTTTACTTATCTTTTACTTATTTCTTTTTTTCTGATGTCATTTCGTTTTCATTACCTCTCTGGCGTAATCCCATTGGCTCTCGTTCCCTATGGAGTGTTTTGGGGGGTGGGGGAAGGGAAAGCCCGATGAAGCACGGG
>Ga0116227_10009099_pt1 | contig 18233 bp, 17 predicted proteins | sample S1TSphgellanicum_FD_89693 | JGI IMG/M metagenome (GOLD analysis project Ga0116227, IMG submission 89693) | Host-associated microbial communities from peat moss isolated from Minnesota, USA - S1T2_Fb - Sphagnum magellanicum MG | ecosystem: Host-associated > Plants > Peat moss > Unclassified... | reverse complement strand
CCTATGTCATTATAGAATACCTTTAGGATGCAACTAATTTGGTGACTATTGCGACTAATGGGACATATCAACCTATTAATGGATGAAAATAAATGTAAAATTGATGTAACCAATAGGATGAAAATTTTAATAGTTGCATCATAATTGTGAAAATGACCAAAATAGTTGAAAGTTGGTATTGTAGTTACAAATATTCTCAAATCTAGTCGTAAACGACTATAAGTCGCATGTAGTCGTAAATTGAATGGTTACATTTTGGCTGATTTCTACTAGTGCTAGTGCTAACTTTCAACGCCGAGAGTTGGCACTAATGGTCGTGAAGAACCTAGGTTCTTCATGGCCAAGAAGGCCAAGCTCAAGTTTGGCTATGCATTCTTGCATGTCGAAAGAGCTCTAGGAAACCAAAAATCCCTGGCCCAATTCAAGCTTGATCATGCATTTTTGCGCAACCAAGTTCAAGTTAGGCCACTCCTCCTCTTGCGGACTTACAAAACAAATATGAAAAAAGAAAGAAATTTAAAACTAAATGAAACTAAAAAAAACAAGTTGAAGAAAAAAAGACGTACCTTGAGGTTGGATGCTTCTTTGATTGACTCCAACACTCTTGAGCTTCCTTCAATCTCCTCCTCCTCCTTCACAAAACAATGTGAAAGGAAGTCTTTCTCTATGTGTCTTTCCATATATTCCATATTTCGTCACAAGTATGTTTCAAGTGGAAACCTAAAACCCTCCCTTTTTACCAAGCCGTCAACACTTAAGAGCTCTATGCTCTCTCCTCAACTTCTTCTAGAGTTGTCTACTCCGATTGCTTGCAAGATGAAACATTAGAATAATTTCTATCAAATATTTACTTTTGCTGGCACAAACCAACTTAATATGCATACCTCCTCTTCTATTTCTTGGGAGAAATCTATTCGCCTTCTTTGCTCAAACTCTTCAATTTCCTTCAAAAAAAGAAATGGCTTGAAAGAATTAGAACATAGAATATTACACATATATTTCTTGCTACAATCAAATATGAAATTGCAAGGGTCCATCACTTATTGCCTTTGAATCCTAAGAGCAACTCCTCATGTCTTCTTTGGTGCCATTTTGGTTTTGCGCTTGATTGGTGTGCAATTGTGTCCGTGGCAATATTTTCGTTTCCTTGGACCTCCACCTTTGGAGTCAATATTCTTTTGCATCTTTCAAAGAATTTCTTCCTCTCATTGTGTAGTATATATATGTAGAATTATTGGGAATTTGAAACTTTTCTTCTAGAAACTTCTATATATTATTATGAGCTTTCTTTGAAATGACCCGTTGTTAGAATTTCATTAACCATTTCATCATTTATCAGCCTTTGTGAACGGACAAAATTCTATGATGTTTCAGTGATAATTACATATGCACCTCACTTTGGAATTACTCTTTTCATTTTGGAATAAATTATGTTTAATTAATTGTCCTTTAAACTGTGTAATTACTTTCTTATTTTTGTGATAAACTCTGCCTTCTCCCACTATAATCCTTTTTAGCAATGTTTGTTGAACATTTATTCATGACCCAATGAATGAATGCTAAACAAGTCATAGTCCATAGGGCTTTATGCTTTATGGTTTAGATTTTTTAGTTGGGAATTTTCATAATTTAATATTAACACCTCATTGACATTACAATGTACCCTTCATTTATAATGTTCTGGTCAAGCGTTATATCCAAAGTTTTACCTCTAGATTCTTTGCACTAGATTTGATTGACGAATGTTATCTTGCATGGAGTTGCTTCATTTTTGCATGGTTTGTGTTTAAAAATTAAAGAGATTTCCTTTGCCACATTCACTTTTAGTTATTTTGAATTTTGTTGATGGTCCTTTATCCATTACTATCCTAAAATGATACCTTTTATAATGTGTATGTCGCCTTCCAAGTTGCCACCCACCCTGTGATTTCACCATGTTGCAATTCAATGTACTATGCTAAGGATTGGGAATAATTGTCAAACAGCTAATTGCCACTTCTTTTCCTATAGACTTCAATAGCCCACAATTATTTGATCCACAATTATATGACCTATCCCTAGTAGGTTTTTCCAAGATTCATTTACATTGTGCCAATCATCGTTGATTTTGCGTGGCTTAACTCATCTATTATTTACCTTTTGTTGGAATATTCTTGTCTGCCTATTTTTATAAACATTCTACACCATTATCCATTGCAATTAAAGACAGTTCATCTTTTTCATGTTTAATGGCTTGCTTCCACATTTTTGTGCTGGTTGAATATTCATTTCTTTTTCTTATGGCCTATCGGGATCAAATCCATGCTGTTATGGTTTCCCAAATCTCAATAAATTACTTACCACATTGGTCTCTAGTTTTTCATTTGTGTTTTGTACCCATTATGCTTATGCTTTCCAAATACTTTTGGTAAGGTTGTTGAAATTATTCATTTCTCTCTTATTGTTCTTAATACCCACATATACACATTTTTCCAACTTTTATAATGTGCAACACATTCAATGAAAAAAATAACCCTCCTTAGTTTAGTATTTGAAAGTTGACCTTGTCATCAGAAAGACCCACCTATGAAGTTCTTTCTCTAATTTTTGTCTCTATGGTTTAATATTCATTTTGGTATGTGTCATTTCACATTCATTGTTTGCAATCTTGCTCCTTTATTTTGCTTTTAATTTTCTTATTTCTATCACTGTGCTCCTGGAAATATGGTGACATTTCATGTTGTTAGCTGCTTGAACCTCACCATCATGGTTTGTCTCTGAACACTATTTGTACATTATGTTTATTTTTCAACTAAGTTTTTTACATAATATCCAAGGACGTTTTATATGACTATAATAACTTGGTCTCGAGTTTGTTGTACTAGATTCCTATCACCTCCTTTTAAGGCCACCAATGGATTGTTGGTTATGGTTAGTATTGCATTATTGGCGATAGTTTGAGTCACAACTCCTAAGACACCATTCTCACGTCAAGAATCGCAGGTTTTGTTGTCAAGATTGTGAAAGATGAAAATGAAGTTCTTGATACTCCTTCAATGTTCAGATGTTCCTACATTTTCTATTTTCATTGAATTGTTTGATTCCTCTTTAGGTGACGATTTGACTCCTAGTGGGTCTTTGATGAGATCACCAATTGTGAGTTCTCAATGTTTTGCCTCACAATTACCATAATCATCCAGCCTTGTTTGTAGTATTTAGTCTATTATCTCTCGCCCTTGTGTTATGGTGTTGCCAGGACATACCTCCAACAAGTTGCAAAATCTGGATTATAACAATATACCTCTTCAAAAAGTTTAATTCTTGCTAATTACTTTTGATGGAGATGTCTTTTTCAAATTGCCACCTGTGTTTTTGACTACACATAGGCCTTTGCAAATGCAAGGCATGGATAGAAAGTATGGTGGCCATGTTTCATGCAAGGTTATCACAACCAATATCAAGAATAATTTTGTGTTTAACTTTAGGAAAGCTTATTGCTTGGGTTACTTGTAGTGTCTGCATGATGATTGTGAGAACTTCATGTGCATTGGTTTTTGCAATGAAATCTTCTAGTGTGATGAGTGCACACATACTCTAATGGTGGGTCAAATGGCACTATCTCCATCTATGTCGTCCTTTGCATGCAAATTTTATCACTTTCTTCCCTTGTGTGTCACGAATTGTCCTGGATGAATTTATTATGTTGTGCATAGACTACTAATAGGCTATTCATCTCAAGGTTGATAAGCATCCTATGGCAGATGGCAAGTGTAGGGGGTTTGTGGACGAGACTAGAAGGTTGATTGCAAAGGAGGTCAATCACACGCTTGATGTGAAGATATTTGTGATTTCACTAGGTGCTAGCAAGACCTTCTTTGTTGCGCATCTAGTTGATGATAGTGGGAATGGAACTATGGAACTTTTGAACGGCAAACAATTGGAATAGATTTCAGATAAGTTCTCATAATTAAGTTAGCCTAATGTTTGTAACTTGGTTGTTGCTTTTAAACATCATGTAAGTCATGGCTATATTGATAGCATCTTTGAATTGAAGTCTAAGAGTCGCTATGATTACATCCACGAATGTTGTTTCCCAAATCAAGTTATAGGACAAAACGTTTTCATTTTCAAAATGTTGATAAATGGTGTGGGGAGTGGAGCGACCTTCGTCATGCGAATGCAACCTGGAGGGGATTTGCAGAACGTTTGGATCATGTTTGATCATGTGAAACGTGTTGCTGGTTGGACAACTATGGCTTGTCATGTGCACAATCCTATTTATTATAAAGTGATGACCATTGTGATTTGTGACATGTAATCTAAGGATAATGAAGCTCAACAAATCATGTGGAAAAAGCTTAATGAGACCATGCTGCAACATAGGTTTCCAAAATCAAATTTCAAAGGATTCATGGCTATTAACACACAAGCTAATTGGAATACTATCAAAATTGTTTATGGTTATGGGGACCTTTCTATCAAGATGGTTAATAAAGAATGCACCTATTTATTCCATTCGACTCAATTGCTCGATAGGCACACCAAAAAACCAATCAAACATGAACTCCAAAATCGGCACAATGTTCTATGCCACCAATACAAGAATGCAAAATCCCTTAGGGAGGCTAACAATCTTTATGCTATAATTTGTTATTGGTGGCTGTCATTAAGGGTTGCTTTGAAAGTAAATGTCCATGAGCTTGGAAATGAACTTAGCTTTTGGCATTTTTGTGTCAAGCAATGGGGAGGTTTCATGGTCCATGTGAGCATTTCACCTACGAACTTCCTTTGACTTCCTCTCTCTTTTGTTTATTCAAAATTGAAATTCCATCTGCACTCCACTTCCATTTGAGCTTCCATTTTGTTGTGACATTTTAGATTTTACTAATATTTCCTTTCCGTTCTTATACAAAAGTTCAATGATGAAGAATGAATTGACATACCCACTTGCAATATGGCCAAAACTTGTGCATAACATCTAGTCATAGCAGTTAAGAAAATGTGGCACTTGTTTGTACATAGTGATGTTTGACAATTACATTCGTGTTTTCAAACAATCTACATTGTATAGACAATACTTGCAAGGTGGTCCATCTAGTCATGGTCCTAATAAGAATGAATTGTTGTTGAAGAGGGCCTAAGGGTCAAGCAATCTTACTAGATTTGTCGCAACAATGGCAAATTACACTTTTGGATCATCCTCCACAAATTGCCTACTTCACCTCAAAAGAGAAGAGGTTTTTGGGTCTTCCCAACGGCTTGTTGATTGTCCTCCTGGCATTAACAATGATTCCCATTATCCTAACCATGTGAATTTTTCTCATTCATGAATAATAGTTCTTATTGTTGAACCCAATATTGTGAACAATGTACACATGCAACAACCACCCTCTAGTTCTAGTAAGTTGCTACCTTTGGTATCTCGTGGTGGCCTAGAGTTGAAGGAAAGTGTTTGTGTTAACAACCAGTGGCATATTGAACATTGCCCACCCAATTCTATAATTCAATGTTCTACATTGCAAAAAACCACGATGCTCAAATGTAAAGCAATGATTAACCTTTACAAATCTATAAATGGAACTCCTCTTCCATGTTACTTAGGTTTCTGGGTACAATATCATAATGGATCACTCAAGAACCATAAGCATTGGTTTTGTCCAGATGACTTGAGTTGTTATGTCGGTGGAACATCACGAAAATTTGTAGTTGCTAGACCTATAGTGCCAACTATATAGCCCATCCAAGAAGGTACAAATCAAATCAAAATGAGTTAATAACTCTAGAAGAAGCATGGTTTTCCTTTGATTGCCTCCATAGAAGCAATGCTCGAAATTTATTTGGCTCCCAATCTTCATGTTTAAACAATTCCCATGTGCCTATTGCAGTGAATTGCCCTAGTTTTGTGAGGCCCTTTGATGCAAGTTATTGGCCTACAACTCATGGTGGCAAGAAGGTGAAATGACCTTCAATTCTCAAATGACACAATAGCACACCCATAATTGGGAGGCTAGCATCTTGTTTCTACAGTGCACTATTTTCCCCGTTGTTGATGTCCCCTCACCTGGGTACGGACAAATTTACAATATTCTTTCAAATGACAAGTAATACAATGTGACTATTGGCAATTTCTCTGGATGTTCATGTGTCTACTTTATGACAATGTTGACAGGTTCTTTAGGTGGCCTTGGGACATATGTGCAATGTAAACATGTGTATGACATCTTACAATTAATTATGTTCTATGGGCTCATGGAAGATTTCATTCATTACTACATGTGGAGTTGGGATGAAGTTTAGCATTTGTTACAATGCTCTAAAGTCTTAGGACTCCAGGGGTAGTACATCAGAATTGTATCTATATCAAATCAATTATGATTTTTTCATTCATGAAGCTTGCAATAAAACTTTTGACAGTCATGACATGCTTCTTTGTATATTGTCTCTTTGTGTATAATATCGTAATACCTTGACCATCTCACAAATATTTCTCAACCATGCAGTTTCCACCCACTTTAGCAATTCCTTAAATCAAATAATTTTTTTGATTCCTAGACATTTTGAATATTGGTTGCACTAGGGATTATGAAATGCATGTTTTTATTTTCTTTTGTCTCCAAGCCTTCACATGAAGCTACACTCAAAAGCTCTATTCACCAAGCCCATGTTCAAACTCAATAAATGTTTATTGATTCCAAAAAATACTTTGGTGATGTGGTAGACTATTTCATGACATGTCATCAAATATTTTGCCATGTCACATGAAATTTTCCATGTGGAAAACAAATATACCAAAAATATTCCATGACATGGCATGGAATATTTTTGAAAATTTTGTCATGCTCAAGTGATCATGCTCACCTACCCATGTGAATTTGCTCTCCTGCTCACCCGCTAACATTGTTGTGACACCAAAAGTGAGCCACCATACTTTGCATTCACCCCAATGTATGGTTGGGTCAACCAATTTGCCACAAAACCAAAGTCCTTATTTACTTAAAAAATGGTCAAAATTTGGAAATTACTACTAGTTTACACTAATTTACATTGATTTCCTCCATATTTTTTCCATGTCATTAATGGCAATCTAGAGTTTCTATTTCTTTAAGCATCTAAACGAAAAAATCATAAAATATTTCTTCTTCCAATATGATATGGACTTATGAAAAAATGTTCCTAATTAACCCATTCAAAAGTCCATAAGTATAGTTTTAAAATTCAACTCATTATTTATTTTATTCCTATGCTTCTTTGATATGATATTTTACTAATTTCAAGTCCCTAACACACATCCCATCAATCAATGGACTGCATTGTAATCCACATAGAAATGGCAATCAAAGGTGTAATCCATGAATTTTGAGTTCAAAAGTCCATGGCTTTTACGATTTTCAAAAATTGATAAAATATTTATGTGTATCATGTAGATATTCAAATTAAGATATCTAAACCAAATCCATTTTAATAAATTTAAAAACCTATATAGCAACATGGGCATCGCACTGGCAACCCCAATGCAAAATGTGTTAGCATGACCTTTATATATTATATTAAAATATAACCTAAATAAGATAATATAATAGAAATTATTTCATTTCATTTTATAGAATGGGAGATTGGAATATATTTGTGAAAAAATAGATGTTGTAACAATATACTGCAAAGAACAAATATATTTTAAAAATGATTCAAATACTTGCAAAATTTGATGAAATAATTAATCATATATTGAATATGAATTGATTGTACCATTTCAATTACAATTGAAAAGTTTGATTCATGTGATTTCACAAAAAGCCTCTAGACAAGTTTTTCATTCAAGCAAACATAAGTTTTTAAAAAAAAAATTTGTTGAGGAATTAATTTCATTTGAAAGATCACAAAAATAATGTTGGAGGCCTTTGTATCAAAATATATTTTATATGTTTATCAAAATGTTACACAAAGTTTTTAAAAAACTACCCCCAAAATATACCCAAAAAACAAACATTTTTTAACCTAAAGTAGTCCTCCCATAGTGTGCTTTCACCCACTACTTGAATTCCTTCAACTTGAGAATGTGGTTGTTTTTATGATTGAACCGCCTCATGAACAAGTTGTGGTGCTCCTAATTCCAATTGCCTTCTAAGGCCCCTTGTGACTACTCTTGACATCTCACACTGATTGAAACAATTATTAATTTTCAAATTTCCTTTGATTAATAAATTGCTCTAAAATTAAATAAACAAACATGCAATTCTCAATTTTTAAAAAATAACATTGTAATAAAATCAAAAACTATCCAATCACATAACAATATTAAAAAACTACTAAAACCAATACAAATTCAAATTCAAATTAAAAAAAAAAAATTGGTTGAAATTACAGATTATAAACATGATTGTTTACAATTTTAGTCCATTGCATGGTTACCAAATGTTAAGGGTGTTTTATATTCCCTCAAATAAAACAGAATAAGGTATTTATTTTTAACTTTTAACTTGCTTACAAATATCAATAGGTTTGTTCCACTTCAAATCTAAAAACAAAAAAACAAAAACAAACACATAATTAAACCATGAAAATGTTTATTTACAAAAGCAAAAATCCACAATTAGATTTAGAAATTAGTTTATAATGAAAAGTATCAAAATGAAAATTGGATTCAATTGTTCCTCTTTTTGAAATCCTTTTACTTATACCATAGGATAATGTTGTTTAAAATCAAATAATCATTAACCAATACAACTATCAAAGATTTCAAATTTGAAGTTTAGTAACTATTGGTCACATGTTGATATTTAATTTGTTCTGTCAACAATCGGTTATGCTAACAAACAAGTTACTAGTTAATTTAATAGACTTGTTTAATAAAAAATCTATTAATGGCTATCATAAGAAAATAATTATCTATTATCCAAATAGTCCTTAAAATAGTATTACCTCACTAGTTATTAGTTGGTAACAATCGATTATTATATACATGAAGTGAAAAATTGGGTTAATAGTGTTTTAATAAGATGTGCAAGCAAAACATAACTGAGAAGACAATGGTTCGACCCCGATGTGACAATACCTTTTTCATGACCTTTTTCATACAATTTGGCCCAAGACAAGGATGCAAAGTAACCAAAATGTAATCAATAATCTACGATGACATCCTTCACATCTCTCTATCTGACATCACATGCTCAGAATCACCTAATGTGTCCACCATGAGCTACTAATGTAATTCTTTTTTCTTTTTCGCATGACATTTTTCCTAACGTGCAATCTAACAAACCTTCTTTGCTCCATTGTCATCATTAACTTCAGACTGCGATGCAAAAACTTCTTCTTGAAATATGATGACTTCATGCTACAATGCAAGGTGTTTTGCCCTCTTTACAAGACTTGGCCAAATGATCCACCTCTTTCGATTTTTATCCTTTTGGGAACCCATTGCACTTTCAAGTTCAAAAGCTAGATTGTCCTTCAATTATAGAACAAACGCCCCCACACAAAAGCATAAAGATGATGATATGAAAAGTAAAAAAAAAGTGAAAGCAACACCTCAAATCTACAAAGCAAGGGATGAGAACTACATGTATGAGCACATTAATGTAAAGGACACAAGTGGGAATCATTGTGAACATAATGTGCTTGCAAACTCAACATTAGGTGGAGCTTGAACAAACAAAAAGCAAACTTGTTGCAATCGATGAAAGACAATGCAACACAAAAAAATGGCATGTGCATGGAAAAAATTTGCACAATCCAAATGAATGAAAAAGTAGCAAACCCTAACTTACAACTAAGTTGGTTGGGCGCCAAACCTTAAATGACTAGGTTGGCCAACCACCAAACCCTATAGCTATTGGGAGCTCAAATAATCCATCCAACATTCATTTCCTTAGGTTCCATCCAAAAACAATGATAGGCCAACTTGGACCCTTATGTTTGTCAAAAACATGGAGTTTTCAATGAGATGTGGACTCTTGAAGACTCAAGTGAAAGAATATTGAACCCCAAAAATACAAAATTTCTTCAAATGAAACAATTTCAATGCATGTTAAACTTCAACATTTCAATTTATGTTGTCTAATTTCATTTTATTTTTGGACATTACTATGTCATATTTCATAAGTCCACATGTCAGTTTTGTACTTGTGACTGCATCACTATATAGTAATTACAAAAGTCCACTACTATTTCCATTTCCAAAAACATTCATTCATATTTTCAAATATGATTCACATTATTAGTGTATTATAACATGGATAACTAGTATTTTAATAATGTTAATGTTAAATATCACTAAATACATGGTACTTTCATCAAATAGTCCATAAAAACTACAACTATGACAATCTAAACAATCCACCTTACTATTCTTTCACCCTTTGTTGTATCCATATGAATGCACCTATCCATTGCCTTCTAGATATTTTGCTTATCTACACCCAAAACCTTTACAAGTCCCCTACAACTACTTATTGACTAACTTGATGCTAACATACAAACAATGTCATTGGTAACAACTTGTGATTTCTGCTACTTTACCAGATGTTCTATAATACCCAATTTCAAATTAGATACTACTTGTTGACTTGTTTTCACACATTGTAAATTAGGAACCATGTGTGAGGCGACTTTTTGTCCCTCTACTCCTGATTCTATGATGTGATTATACTTGGAGGTACATATGCTATTGGTAAAGGAAAAATTCAAAGTGTATCTCTTGATATTAAATTACGTTTGTAGTTGAAAACAAATAGTTTTTCTCCTATGCATCATTTATGATTTGAAATTGATAGATATATTTTTTAAGTTCAAACTTTCCAAATCTTAGAATTTTATGTTAAATTATCACCCACCTAAACCAACTTCTAAGGATTTGACAATATGTTTAACTTGACAGTAGACTTCTAGTCATTCAAAACATTATTCCCATCACATATGTTATCCAAATCTAACTTGCATTAGTTCATTGGAAAATTAGCTATAAGGCACACTTGTTTACTAAATCTCAAGCTTTGCACCTAAAGTAGTAAAAAGTTATGCCATAGAACTCAAGAGGGTTTCACGAAAGCCAAAAGCTTAACTTGACATCAAATTTCACTAGTAGAAATTTTGTCTTTTGCAACTTGTCTTATGCAACTAAAAAATGTTGCATGCAACTCCAAAATAGTTGCATGTGAAACTTTTTAGTTGCATAAGACAAGTTGCAAAAGACAAAAATTTTAGTAGTGTTTCAATCACTCAAAACATTGTTGACATCACATATTTTATTTAAATCTAGCTTGCATTAGTTCATTAGAAAGTTACCTATAGGGCGCACTTACCTACCAAATCTCAAGCTTTGCATTTAAATAAAAAAACATTATGTTACAAAATTCAAAAGGTCTTGTGAAATTTCTCCTAGATTTCAAGCTCCCAAAATTACCCTTATTCAGTTCCATTCTTTCAAAGGTATTACTATCATCCAATTTATTCTTCTTTTTTCCACCATCTACTAAGACTAATCACTCTTCTCCTCCCAAGGAAAGTTGTAAGAACAAGTTTTCAACAATTCAAATCAAAAGTTATGTCCAAAAATAGAGTGCTAAATGATTCTTTAAAAAGAAAGAGAAGGAAGGAGGTGAAAGAAGACCCCAACTTGGTGGCCATTGGAAGGTTCCAAGCTTGGTGGCCAATGAAGAAACATTTTGCTTGGTGGCTAATGGAAAGTTCCAATATTTGGTGGCCTTTGGAAGGAGAAGGAGAAGCATCCTTTTCACTTCTTTTCATTTTATCCTTCAACAAATTTTACTTAAACCTTTTTTTTCCATCGATTTTAAGGTTTTTCTTTACAATGGTTTTAGACTATTACTTTTCGCCTTTCCCTCCTTTTCCTTGACCTATAAATTGGAACCACACATTTTGATGTACCAAGTTTTCCACACATTCATCGTTAAGTTGATTTTGATTAAAGATTTTTTCTTTTCCTTGAATTCATGGCATTGCGCATGACCACGTCTTATGAGCCTCAAGTCGCACAAATGAATGAAAAACCACCCTAAGAATCATCCCTAAATTTGACATTGACCCAACACCCTCGTGATGAAGATCCCAAATCGCAAAAGGTGCGCCCTCATTTTGAAGTTGAACCCTTTTGAGTTTGGTATTATCTCATTTTTTCGAACTTTCATACCTTGGTGATTTTGGTTGACCTCGCTTTTGGTGATGAACCTGAAACTGTTTGTGAAGGTTTTTATAAAATTGAAAAGACTTCCATCTTTACATGGTCTTTAATTTTCGGCATTGGACACTATCTTTGGTTGTGCAGTTCGATTCGTCAATTGCTTCCTAATAGTAAGGCAAATTACTTAATTCCCACCATTCGACACATCCTAGATTTTCTACAATTATGAACTATCACTATGGCATAACCTAAGACTCAATTTGCAATTGTAATTCCCCGTTGAGCTTATCCATAACCTGAATAAAATTTCATTAATCATGAAATCCATGTTGCCATTGCCATCCTAACACACTATTTATTTAAGTCATTATGTTGTCTCAAATCAATCTTATGCTTACAATGTTTGAAGATTGTTCTATCTCCATTGGACCCTTCATTGACACCCCCTTAATTGCTTCACGAATTTCAATCATCTTCATTTACACAACTACCCACTAAATATTAAAACAAGACCAATGTTTTGCCGAACATTACAAATTTTGGTATCTATTTTAAACCCCAACCCTCTGGAGATTTCTCACCCCTAATCACATAATTGAGGTTTTAAAATTATGATTACCAACTTGTGTTGAAGAAAAGAACTAACCCTACACCTCATTCATCCAATATCAAATTTGGAAAAAAAAAATCCCCCATGCAACCATGCACACTCATCATTCCTTATTCTAACATGAAATTGTTAAAACCACAACCTAATACCCTGATGCAATTTTTAAAAATTGAAACTACTATGCATGGCTATGTTGGTATGGCTCACACCATGCTTTAAAACTAATCAATGAGCATGAAATTTATCAATGACAACTTGTTGTGCATCACATTCTAAACCTTTTAGCTTTCAAGAATATACTTGGTTAGGTTTTTTGATAGCTCTACAGTTACCTTTTAAATTTTGGTTTTGTAAAGATTAAGTGGTTTAAAAGGTACAAAATTTGTAGGAACAATAATCTCAAAATTATTGGCCTCATCTTCTACAATGTGAATAACTTTTTGCATTTTGCATCGCACCATTCATTCCCACATATTTGCCTTTCAGTTTTCTTCATACCAATTCCAATACTCACCTTCAGAATTTTCTTCCCTTTCACCATCAACAAACTCATCAACCTTGGTATCTATAGTTATCAAGGTGCTTACTACACCTAGATTACTATTCTTCTTATGTGCACACATTCTCAATTGTTTTTGCCTTATATAGTTAAACCAAAACCAAAATTCAATGCACCAATTTTTTTCCTAAATAGGTCATGAAACTAATAATTAATCCTATTAAAATAACTTGTCAAGCTTAACAAAAATGTAATTCAAAATACAAAAAGACAGATGTCCATGCCCCCAAAAGAAAAGTTACAGTGTAAGCATGTAGAGGATGTACCTTGCCAAGTGCCTTGTTCTGTAACTCTACAAAATGAAAAAGTCCGCCTCTTACTTTCATAGATCCAAGTTCGGAAGATGTGTAATAAGGTTTGTAGGGTGAACTTACAAGCATTGGCTCTATTTTTTTATAAGTCAATTCTGTGCATAACTCTGATTTCGTGCACAATTTGGTGAAAGACACAATGGTGCATGTCTGGGAGCACACAATTGCTTCACAATCCTTTCATGGTACTCTAACAAGGTCCTTGATCATGGTATGCTATGATTAATAAACATTAAAGCTTCAAGCTCTTTTGATACATGCTTTGAAGGACTTTTTGGGGGCGTCTGAAAACGATTACAATGAAAGTCTTCCTCCTCAAATGAAGCAATGATTCACTTCACCATATCCTAAACTACATTGCTAACCTTGTTGATATATCTTTGAGTCCCGGTTTGAGTTCTAGAATTCCCTTTTAACATCATCTCTCCTACTTTTAGTTCACAAAGTTTTGTTTGAATTCTCTTTGACAAATGGAAAGCTCATTAACTCCCATTAACATGTAACATCATTTTTATCATTGTACAACTAATCTAAATACCTTAACCCTAGTCTTTGAATTTGCTGCACTTTTCATCCTTGTTCTAATAACCTTAACCCTAACCTTTGAGTTTGTTACTTTTCATCCTTATTTTCATAACTATCAATGGCAGTCATCCATGAAATGCATTTCTTGAATGAAATACAAATTTGAATGTGTGTCATAAAAATGATTCACAAAATTAATTTGAATGTCCATTTCAATTCTGTTTAGAATTATTATTATTTTATGATCATTTAAAATAAATGGAAAATTTATTTATAAATTTAAAATATCAAATTTCTCACTATGGAAACCATATGGTTAGACCATTAGGAAAACCACTCATTTTCTAGTGGTACCATTATAATGGGTTTCTAGTGGCCCAATGGTTTCAATTAGTGGTTGGTCTTTAGTGGGATTAAGAAAACTACAAGATTTCATTTGGGTGGTTTGGAGCAATTTGATTTGAATTTTCTTTTTTTGGTCCAATTCTAGGCAATGGTCATATTCAGTGGTTGTTCTGGTGGTTCCATGTGGTGGTCCTTCGATATGTTTTTGGTGGTTTTTTGGGTTGTTTCTTCGAGGGCTTGATGGTTATCGATAAGTGGTTTTAAGGTGGTGTACATTAGTGGTTTTTAAGTTATTTGTTGGTGGTTACTGCTAGTGGTTTTTTTATGTGTGTTAATGGTTTAAGGGTGATTTGGGGGTGGTTTAATTGAGTTATGTTTCAATTGTGTCATAATGGGATTATGGTTGTTTCTTGTGGTGGTTTGGAAGTAGTATATTCTAATGGAGTTGCAATTTTGTTGTGGTGGGTTCTTGGTGGTTTTTTTATGGTGGTTTATGATAGTGGTTTGTACATATGTTTGTTAGTGGTTTGGGAATGGTATAATAGTTGGTTTGCAGTAATTTTCTTGGTGAATTTATAATGATTTAGGTTAATGGTATTATAGGTTTATTGTAGTGGCTTTGTGGTGGGTTCTTAGTCAATTTAAGGTGGTATATTTCAGTGGTATTATAATTTGTATTGGTGGCTTTATGGTGGTTTACTTGCTAGATATGGGGTGGATTACATAGCATTTGGTGCACTAGTTTTGTGCAATCAAAAGTAATATGCAACCAACCAAAGTAATAAACATTACCATCAATACTTAGAATAGATGTGGTGAAAGGTTACAAACATCAACATTGGCAAAATAAAACATCAAAGTTCCCCATCTCAAGAACACCTCGACTTGAAACCCTCCATTTAATTAAGTGCAATTGAATATATTGCAAAGGGAAACAATTTCTAAATTACGTTGATGGGCAAGGTCATGGTTTCATATTAGACATTGTAACTTTAAGATTGTTTCTTGAACACCATAAGTAGTTGGCCACATAAGAGCAAAAGATTGGGTAACCTAATTAGGCGAGAGTTACAACCACCACATAAAGGAAGAAGATTGGGTAACTTCCAAAGGCGAAAACAACAACCACTATATAAGTCATACACACACATGCTTCCACTCACACAACCCACTGCCAGTTCTATATGTGTACCTATTGCAAACACTTCCAAAAATAGATTAATAGTTTTGACATGAACCAATTTGTCAAAGTCTATAGATTTTAAAACTTTTTTTCATCCCTTTTTGCAATTCGAATTTGGTAATATCACGAACATAGGTCAATCCTATTAAACACCTTAGCACCCGAAAGTCGATCAAACAAATAATCAATTCGAGATAATGGGTATCAATTTTTCACCGTCACCTTGTTGAAGGTTCTATAATCCACACACATCCTCAACATACCACCTTTCTTGTGAACAAAGAGGACGGGTGCCCCATATGGTGACTTGCTAGGTTTGATGTATCCTTTTGTAAGGAGTTCCTCAAGTTGAACCTTAAGTTCTTTCAACTCTTCATGACTCAGTCAATATGGGGCTTTGGCGGGAGGTGCCACTCCCGGCATCACCTTGATTACATGATCAACTTGTCTTCTTGAGGGCAACTCATCGGGCAACTCTTCGGGCATCACATTTAGGAATTCATCCAAAACTTGTTTAACGCACTTAGGGAAACTCATCAAGTTGGCAGTTTCCTTTGGTTCAAACTCATCTAACACACGCATCACACACAACATGCCATAACCTCCCATGCATTCCTTTTCCAAAGTCTTTCCTAACATCAAATGGATGGTAGATCCACCCACCCTAGGCACTTCATGTGCCTTCACCCGAACAACCCCATTCTTGGATGGGATTCTAACTAGCCTATTGTGCCCTTCTTTGAGCACATTGTTACAGGTGATGAATTCCATTCCTAAAATGCAATCCATCCCCCTTAAGGTGGAAATTGACAAATCCACCTTTCCTCTCCAATTCCTTAGTTGAAGAGGCACATCTTTTGTTTGTAATGTGGTGGGATGGGGAACCCCATTCGCAAAATGCACCTCAATGGGTGCCTTAAGCTCCTCCAACTAGAGGTCCATTCTTTTGACACTCTCTTGGGTTATGAAGTTGTGGGAAGCCCCTGTGTCCAAAAGACATAACATGTCCCGTTGAGAAACCTTCCCTTTCAAGAAAATGGGGCGATTACATTCACCTTGGGCTAGGTTGGCGGTAAGGGCAATTACCTTAGAACCCCATTCACCGATTTGGGTTTGGGGCAATCTTTAGAATAATGCCCCATTTCATTACAATTGAAACACATTCCTTTGGGCTTCCCACTAGCATCCCCCTTGGGTTGGTTCGTTTTTAAAAGAGACCCCCTTTTTGACAAAACTTCCTTTAGGTTTGAAACCTGAGCCTTGAAATTGTTTGGGCTTTTCCCCTCTTGAGGTGTCTTACCTTTAGTTCCATTCACTTTCTTGGTGTGCCTTCTTGTGAAGGAATTTATTTTCCTTTTTGAACCTGGATTTTTCACCCCGTCCCACATCCAAAAAGCCTTCCACTTTCATGATGGTTTCGGATAATGAGGCGGGCCAATTTTCCTCAAGCTTGCGCTTGACCCAAGTCGGAAGCCCCATCACAAAATGGCACACCCGGTCTAACTCATGCATATACCAGATTTTTAACATGAGTTCGGAATACGCCCTCACATATTGGCGCAAGTTGTCATTTGTTACATTCACAAGGTCTCGAAGTTTGCATCTTGAGATGTAGTAAAATTTTTTTGGAATGAATTCCAACTCAATGCGTTCCTTGAAGAATTCCCATGTGCATCCATGGGTCTTCCTTTCCTCTTGCCTCACTGTCCTCCACCATGTGGAAGCGTAGCCCTTCAAATAAGATTGGGTAAATTCCACGGCCGAACGTTGCCCAACTTTGGCGGCATGAAAGTAGTCCTCCATTTCCACAAATTAAGCATCCACAACCTTCTGATTTCGAACCCCATCAAAATTCCTAGGCTTAGTGGGCTTGAATCCCACACCTTTTGATGATCCTCCTTTGAGGGTTGCAACCAACTTAATGAAATTGGGCCTATTCATTTTGAGTAGAACCTTTAATTGTTCTAAAGTGAAAAGGACTGTGGTTGGTTGATGTTCTTCATTTTCATGATCATCGTGGTTCTCATGGTTTTCTTGCTTTTTGGAATCCTCTTGTTCCTCTTCCCTAATAGCTTCACATGGGACTTCTAGGTCTTGGGTGGGTTCTTCCACCATGGTTTCCTGTACTAGCTTACGATTCCTTTTCGGTGCCATCGAAACTTTCCAATAAGTGAATCAAGCTCTACCAAAGCTCTAATACCATGTGATGGACTCCCAACCTCCTCAAGAAACTCAAATGTGAGTTTAAGATGAAAACAACGAAGGAGTAGGAAGTTGGGGCACGTTCCCTAGTTCGTAGCACTTCAAGGGTAGAGGGGCGTGTTGGAGTTTCAGGATGGGATTAAGAAGATTGACAAGCATTTCAATCACTCACATGGACTTGCACAAACCAAACAACGAGTTGGTTAGTGCGTAGTTGGAGCACTTTTGGTGCTAAAATAAACCATGGGCAAACTCGGACTCACAAGACTCACCATAGCCCGAACTTGGGGGAAGCCACCACCTTCCCCCTTATAGTATACTCTATGCCTTTCCATGAGGCCCACATCCAAATGGCATTTTGTCTTGGGACTCCCAAATGG
>Ga0116227_10009098_pt1 | contig 18236 bp, 23 predicted proteins | sample S1TSphgellanicum_FD_89693 | JGI IMG/M metagenome (GOLD analysis project Ga0116227, IMG submission 89693) | Host-associated microbial communities from peat moss isolated from Minnesota, USA - S1T2_Fb - Sphagnum magellanicum MG | ecosystem: Host-associated > Plants > Peat moss > Unclassified... | reverse complement strand
TTGGCCTTTCAACTTGGCCATTACAGTCTATCCGCGCTATTGCGCAAAACGCGACATGAGACAGCGAGCAGGAGGGAACTTGGCGACAAAGCTGAAGGGCAGCACCCTGAACCCGATGCGGATCCTGGAGCAGAGACTTCATGCCGATCCGTCCAGAGTGGTGCTGCGCCCGTTCCATCTGGGCTGGCAGGCTACGAACGCGCCGCAAAGTCGCGCAATCAGCCTTGTCCATGATGTGGCATCGCTGACCGATGGCCAGGTTGCGCAAGAATACGGCAAAGTCCTGCACGATTTCCAGAACCGCCATTGGCAGACCGAGCATATTTTCGAGGCGCGCTATCGCGAGGTGGAGGCCAGCCTCAATCTGGCCGGCAACGGATTTTCGGCGCAGCGACGAAAGCTGGTCGGCGCCTATTTCTGCCACGAATACACCTATGCCGCCGCCGCATTGATGAACCCGTCGATCGTCCCCCACCCCGACCAGTCGGGGATGGAGGGCGGATCGGTGCGCTTCATCCTGTCACTGCGCGCCGTGGGCGAAGGCCACATCAGTTCGATTGCCTTTCGCGAAGGCATCGCCAATGTCGACGGCAGTTTCGATTTGTGGCCGGAAAATGCCTTTGCCACCAGCGTGCAGCGTTCCGACCACTGCGCGCGGGACGATAGCGAGTGCACCGTCATCGTCGAACGCCACCCCGAAAGCAGTCTGTCGAACACGGTGATTTTCCCGATTACCGAACAGCAGGCCAACGGGCTGGAGGATCTGCGGCTGGTGCGGTTCGACCATGGCGATGGCGATATCGAATGGCTAGGCACTTACACCGCCTATTCCGGCCACTCGATCCGATCGGAATTGCTGCGCACACGCGATTTCAGCACATTTGCCCTGGAACCCATCAAGGGCCGCGCCGGCCGCAACAAGGGCATGGCGCTGTTCCCGCAAAAGATCGACGGGCAATACCTGATGATCGGCCGCCAGGATGGCAAGAATCTCTATCTGCTTCGCTCTGACCGGCTCGATTCCTGGGACGATGACGGCACGTTGCTGATGGGGCCGAAATATCCGTGGGAATTCATTCAGATCGGCAATTGCGGCAGCCCGATACTGACCGACGCCGGCTGGTTGGTGATCACCCATGGCGTGGGCGCGATGCGCAAATACGCGCTGGGTTGCGCTCTGCTCGATCGCGACGATCCATCGCGTGTGATCGCCCGCACGCCGGAACCGATACTCACCGCCGAAGACGCGGACCGGGCGGGCTATGTCCCCAATGTCGTCTATACCTGCGGCGTGATGCAGTTGGGCGCGGAAACGCTGCTGATCCCTTACGGCATTTCCGATATCGCGGTCGGCTTTGCCACCGCACATGTGTCGGACCTTCTCGCCCTTATGCGCTAAGCCGTTGTTATAAATTTATTTAATTGAAGAGATCGGTTCCTTTATATCGCATGAGGACATAAAAATGGCGGGTTAAATGCCGCAGGAGTCGGGGATGGGTCTGTACCAATTGTTGTGGATGCGCGGGCTGGCCCCGCACGGCTACTGCCTGTTGTGGGACCCCGTTCTGCTGTGGCTGCATGTCGTATCGGATGCCATAATCGGACTGTCGTATTTTTCGATCCCGGTCGCCCTGCTGGTGTTCCTTGCGCGGCGGCGCGATATCGAATTCGGCTGGATGATCCTGTTGTTCGGGATTTTCATCACCGCCTGCGGCGCGACGCATTTCATGTCGATCCTGGTGCTGTGGGTCCCGGCCTACGGGCTGGAGGGGCTGATGAAAGCGCTTACCGCCGGCGCCTCGCTGCTGACGGCGGTTGCCATCTGGCCTTTGTTGCCCAAGCTTTTGGCGATTCCCTCGCCCCGCCAGTTGCAGCAGGTCAATGACGCGCTCAGGCTCGAGGCTGCCGAGCGCGCCAGTGTCGAGGAACAGTTGCGCCAGTCGCAAAAGCTTGAGGCGATTGGCCAGTTGACCGGCGGGATCGCGCACGACTTCAACAACATTCTGACCGTGGTCATGGGCAGCATCGAACGCGCCACGACCAAGATCGATGATCCGGACAAAATCCGCCCGGCCCTGAACAATGCGATGGCCGCCAGCAAGCGCGCGGAGTTTCTGATCGCCCAGTTGCTGACATTCGCGCGAAGCCAGCGTATGGTGATCGAACGTCAGGATATCAACGCCATAACCCGCGAGATGGTCGGGCTGATTTCGCCCAGTATCGGCAGTCAGATCACGCTGGTCGCCAACATCGGCGAAGACCCCCTGTTCGTCGACGTCGATCGCAATCAGTTCGAGGCAGCGTTGGTCAACCTGGCGATCAACGCCCGTGATGCGTTGTCCAGTGGCGGCGTCCTGACGATCGATACCTTTGCATGCGGTCCCACCCAGGTTGCCGTGCGCATCAGCGATAACGGAACCGGCATGGATGCCCAGACGCTGGAACGGGCAACCGAGCCATTTTTCACCACCAAGCCGGTCGGCCATGGCACTGGCCTGGGGCTGAGCCAGGTCTATGGCTTTGCCCGCCAAGCAGGCGGTTCGCTCGATATCCAGTCAACCCCGGGCCAGGGCACGGCGGTGACGATCACGCTGCACCGGCATCCGGCCGATTGATCCGCGCTATTTTTTGGCGGAAGCGAGCAGACGCCTGATGTGCGCCACGACGGCCTGCGGATCGTAGGGGCGCTTCAAATGCGGACCCTTGTCGCAAATCTCGCCGGCGGCTTTGGCCGCCGCCGCGACATTTCCGACCAGCACGAACTGGGTGTCCGGCCAATGCTGTTGCACCCACAGGCGCAGCGCAAACGCGTTGAACGTTCCGGCGAGTTCGGCATCGCTCAAAACCAGACTGATTGCCGCCGAACTATCGTTAAAGATCGTAACGACTTCGTCCGAGCTGGCCGCGTCGATCACTCTATATCCGCAATGCCGAAGATAATCGGACAGCACATTTCGAACAATGACTTCGCTATCGGCAACGATTATCCGGTGCAATTCCTCGGCGGTTTCTGACATGGCGGCCCAATCAATTTGTCGACGACCTTCAGGTAGGTCGATGGGACATAAGGTTTCTGCAAAAACTCATCGGCATTGTGTGCAGCCGTTGGCGGCAAATGCCCGGACACGACGATAACCGGCCGCTGCGGAACCAGTTCCTTGGCGCGCGCGGTCAGTTCGATCCCGTCGATTTTTCCAGGCATGCGCACGTCGGTGATGACCAGATGGACGTGTTGCCCCGACATCAGGACATCCATTCCCTCATCGCCGTTGGCAGCCTCGATCACCTGATAGCCTTCATCCCTCAAGACGTCGGCCATCAGCATCCGAATCATCACTTCATCTTCGACTACAAGGATGACCTGACCGCCCATCATGCTCCCTTATCCGCCCACAGCCACGCAACACCCTGTCCTGGACGAACGTGGCAGCGCGGATTTGGTTTCCAGACCTGAACAGACCATGCCGTAACCGCCATCACATGATTTTTCTACGAATTTATAACGAGATAGCCGGATAAACGCCATCCGGGCCCGACCGATGCGCAGATTCCCTTTGGGGCAATCGCAGGGTAATTCGGGGTCGGCGGCTTAACAAGCATCACGATCATAAATTCCACAACCTTGCAGCGGCGTTAAACATGACGAAGGGCCGCAACGTGCCGCATCAACCGCACGCCGCGACCCTGGGGGAAACACGTCCTGCCCTGGCTTCAATCAGGTGCGGCCCGGTTGGCGCGGTGGCCGCCGGCATGGGCCTGTCCGGGGTTGGTGCATGCGTCCTGAAGTTGGGCGGTGCATGGCGGATACGTCCGGTTCATGGCGTCAGCGGGCGGCGCCGGCAAACCATTGCTGGTGGTCATGCTGCCGTTTTGAGCGCCTTGCGCCGAATCCGGCATTGACGCGCCTTGTGCCCCCGGGGCGCCAGCGGTGGAGGACCCCGACATTCCGTTGGCGCCGGACGCAGTCTGCGCCATGGCAAGCTCTGCGGTGCCGCAAAGCGACAGAACGGCGGCGGCAGACAAGAAAATCAGACGAACCATGATTGTGTTCCTTTCCTGACTTGGGCGACCATCACACCGACGCCGGCGCGCCGTCGCTGTGCACATCGGTCGATGATGCGTTGCCGGGCTGCGGCGAAGGCTCGGGCTTTGTCCGGCCCGCATCGGTTTCGTGCTGCTGCAAATAGTGCAGGCCTCCGGCCACCACACCCAGCACGACCATCCCGAAAAACGATCGCAGCACAACCCGCGCGGACACCAGGGCGACACCCGTGCCCAGCAGATTGTCCTTGCCGAAGGATTTTCCGATCGTATCCGAAATCGGCACCGCCATGATGGCCTGAATGACTTTCTTCATTTTTGTCTCCTGGTGTTTTTGGTCAAAGCATCAAGACATCAGGATATTTCTCGACCGGGGACACAGTCCGTCAACGGGCTTCGCCGGCAAGCTCGATCTCGTGGCTGACCGCCGCGTGCGCGTGGGCGACGCGCCGCAGTTCGGCCATCATGCTTGCCTGTTGTACAGGTTCGATCGGCGCGGATGCTCCCATCCCCTCCGATTGCGCATCCAGTTGCTGTTCCAGGCCGTATTTCCATTCGAGCAGCAGCGCGGCCCGTCTGGCAAGGTCGACCTTGCTGTCTTCCGCCAGGGCTTCCGGGCTGTCATAATGCGCACGCGGATCGGGCGCCTTGCCATCGACATGGTCCTGATGCACGGCCGCACTGGGAAGTTCGTCGGTCTTGCGCTCCATGACGCACTCCTGGTGACTGCCGGCCCGCCCACGTCGCGCAGGCGGCGGCCGCCAATCCTCTATGGTGTGTGAATACGCCGCGGCCACGAAGGTTCCCTCTGTCCGCGCGGCAATACGCCGCGAACGACAGGGTAGTCCGGAAATCTTCGCCACGGCGAAAATTGTGGCCAGCGGGCGGCGGGCGGCCTAACGGTTCGGCGATGGTTTGGCACGGGCAGGCACGGAAATTGGATTCCCGGTGAACCGACCAGCAGAGCAGGCATTTCGGATCAAGACGGTTGCCGTGGCGATCGTTTGTCAACAAAGCTGATCGGAACGAATTCTTGTCGACTGACTCTGATAACCCGCGCAAGCGGCCTGACACCCCGCCGCCCGACCCGAAAAGGCCACTCTCCGAACGGTCGCTGGTGGTGGAAGACAACGTCATCATCGGGATGGAAGCCGAAGACCAGTTACGCGATCTGGGCGCGGTCGCGGTGGACGTGGCCAACACGGTCGCGCGCGCGATGGATCTGATCGCCAGCACCGACTATGAATTTGCCCTGCTGGACGTGAATCTGGGCAAGGAAACCAGCCGCGAGGCGGCCGAGGCGCTGACCGCTGCAAAAATTCCCTACGCCTTTCTGACCGGTTATGGCGAGGTTTCGTGGGCCCCCGCCAAAGCCGGGACAATACCCGTGCTGGTCAAACCGCTCGATCCCGGGGCGCTCGCGCGCGCGGTGTGCCAGGCGCGCAACAACGATTGAGCGCAGCCCGGGCGGATCAATGTCCGCTCGGTTTCAGACCCTTGATCGGCTTGCCCGCACTGGTGCGCTGTGCGCTCGCCGTGGCGCCGGCCAGAACAGGTCCACACGCTGCGGCCTTGCCATCGCCCGGATCGATAAAGGCAATCAGGGCCGCAACCGGTGTGGCCACCAGGCCCAGCGCGGCGGCAGCGCCAGCCCGCTCCAGCAATTGCGGCGATATCACGTTGAGCTTCGGCGCAGCCAGATAGCCGCCCACCCCGACCGGAGATTGCAGCGAAAACAGGCTGAACGTCTTGCCTTTGGCTTTGACGTGCAAGTCGATCGATTCGTCGCGAAAACTGAAATCCCCGTTGCCGGTGATGATGTTCTTTTTCGTGTCGATCAGCAGCGGATCGGCGAAGGAAACCCCGTCCTTGACGGTAAAGCCCACCAATCCGCAATTGATCGCGACAGGTTGCTTCAGCTTCTTTTGAAACATCTTGGTGATGAAGGTGCCGATATCGAGCTCGGCAAGCTGGATGTTGCGCGCCCACATCGTCCCGGCGGGGATGATCGCCACCATTCGTCCATTGGCATGCGCGAGGTTGTCCCGCAGGCTGTTGCCGACGCCGCGCAAGGCCAGCCGTCCCGAAATCGTGCCGCTGGTGCCCGCTTCCTCGACGCCGAACCGGGCAAGCAGCTTGCCCATCGGCGTTGGATGCAACCGCACCTGGTAATCGGCCAGCACCTGCCGGCCCCGCGCATCGAGCGTGAAAGCGCCGTCCATACGGCCGGTTGCGACCACCGCCGAAACCGGTTTCAGCGCCATCACGCCATGGTCGAGGTGCAACGTCACCGCGATCTTTTCGACCGGAAAATTCCTGTTGGCAATGACACCGACGCGATAGCGGACATCGGCGTCGAACTGGCGCAGTTCGGCTGACCGCAACGGCGCGTCGGGCAAAATGCGGGGGTGGCCGTTTTCCTGGGTCACCAGCCCCTTTGTGCCCATGCGATCGAGCCGTGCCGGATCATAGCCGATGAACGGCGCGGCATCGAGCAGATCGAGCGATGCGGTCTGCATGTCGGCATCAAGGTGCAGACGATCGTTCCGTGTCCCCACCGCCAGCCGCCCGGCAAGGTCGCTGTCACCGAACACGCCCTTGATGTCGTTGAACATCCAGTCGCCGTCGGGTTGGCGCGACGCCTCGGCCACCAGATGATAATGGCGCGTCGGGACCCCCACCGCGCCAATGAAATCGAGCAGGTCGGCCATGTTGGTGCCGCGCACTTTCAATTGGTACTGGCCGGCGGTGATATTGCTGATGCCCGGCATTTCGCCGGAAAGGTCGATCGTGGTGGCCGCGCCTTCGGCGTGCAGCGCCACTTGCGACGACCCGGCACGCAGCGCCTGGTCGGTGTTTTCGACACGCCCGGAAAACCGGACCGGTTTTTGCCGCAGGCTGCCGGTCCCGGAAAAGCCCAACACGCTGTCGATATGCGAATTCACCGCCGACAACGGATGAATGTCGACGGCAAAGGCGATCTGCGATTTGGGGTCGCGATAGGCAATGTGGGTGTCGGTGATCTGGCCGCGTTCGATGTCGGGCATTTCGAAGGGCTGCGGGTGGGCATCGGGGGCAGCGAATGTCCAGGTGTTGTGGGTATGGTCGGCATCCCACTGCAGCGAAACCTGCGCGCCGTCGAGCTCGGCCGTGGCGATCTTGTGCTGGCCGATCAACAACGGCCAGGTGCGCAAGCGCAGCGCGATATGCCGCGCGTCGATGAAATCGGTTGGCCCCGCCCACGCGGGGTTTGCCACGCTCAACCCGTCGGCGCGAAACGCCACGTTGAACGGCGCAAAGTAGAGATTGAATTCGCCCGCCACTTTCACCGGGCGATGCACGCGGGCAGTGGCGATCTTTTCAAACAACGGCCGCAAAAACCGGCCCTTGGTGATGAACAGCACCAGCCATGCCGCAACCACCAGCGCCATCAGCGTCAGCACGGCCCGTGCGATCCAGCGCAACACCAGGGCGCGGCGGGGCGTCAGGCCATGGTCCGGCGAAAGATAGCGCGCGATCACTGGCACCGCCTTTGTTTGCGACGAATACCGTACAAAATCGCGAATGGCCCCGCCCTTTGGGGCGAGGCCATCACGAGGGATAGCGGCGATTTATTTCCCGACAGCAGCTTTGCCTTTGCCGACGGCAGTCTGCGTCTTGCCCTTGGCATCCTGGGCTGCGCCCTTGGCGGCCAGCGTGGCGTCACCGGTTTCCTTGCCGATGGCTTCCTTGGTCTTGCCCACCGCCGAATTGACGGCACCCGAAACACGATCAGTCGTCGAACCCATGGTTTGTCTCCTGCTTGATGTACGAAGGATGACCTTCGCCAGGGATAACGGTACACGGGAAAGCTTGTTCCGCGCCGGACGCCGACATTGCGCGTGTGGTCGTACGGAAGCGGCAACTGGGCGCGCGATCCAAACTCCCCCCCGATCCGGACGGCGAGCAGCAACCCGCCCAAAACACGCGGTGCCACCGGCCATGCGCACAAGGGCAGGGAACCGGGGTGCAACTGCCCCATTGCACTGGATGACGCCGTTCGGCGCTTCCTCACACGACAGGTCCGCGATGCGCCACTTTGCCGAACCATATTCCCGGCACCGCCCTGCTTCGCCGGATGGCCTTGACCGATGACGGAGGCGCGGGGGGACCGATTTGCCTGGCTTTACGGCTGGGCCGCGCGCGGTTGGAATATCTCGCAACGCGCGGCAGATCGCGACGCCGGGATTGCCTCTGCGGCCGTCGCGCTGTTTGCGGTGCTCGGGCTGGTCCCGGCGTTGAGCGCAATCGGCCTCGTTTGCGGCTGGCTGAGCGGCCCGACCGAAGTGCTCAAGGCGTTTGCCGTGCTGTGCCGCCTGCTGCCGCCGGAAACCGGCGCGTTCGTGCTCAAGCAATTGGCACAGGCGCTGGCAAGCGGACGCCAGGAGGGGGCAATCGCCCTGCTGACCACGCTGGGTTTCGGCCTGTACGGGCTGATGAACGGCGCACAGGCCCTGATCGACGGGTTGAACCTCGCCTATGACTTGCCCGAACAGCGAACCTGGTTTCACCGCACGACAGTCGCCTCGGCGATGGCCCTGAGCGGTGCCGTCGCGGTGGTGGCGATGGTTGCCTTGCTGTTGGCTTTCGCGCGTCTGCACGCGGAACTGGTCGTGGTGCACGGTTTTATCGTCTGGCTGGCAGTGCCCTGCGCGCTCGCCTTCGCGGTCGGGCTTTTGGCAATGATCTATCACTTTGCCCCGTCGCGGCAAAATGGCCAGCCCCATCGGGTCGTCCCCGGCGCGGTCGCCGCCGTCATTCTGGTCGTGGCCAGTTCGCTCGGCTTTGCCCTCTATGCCGCGCACCTCGCCAATTTCACGGCGACGTATGGCCTGCTGGCCAGTATTGCCCCGACGCTGCTGTGGCTGCAGCTTTGCGCCTACATGGTGCTGCTGGGGGCTTCGGTAAATGCCCAGTTCCCGGTTCGCTGAGCCCCGATCGAAAACGGGCGGCCGTTTCAAGGCCGCCCGCATCGAGACGAAACGCGCAAAGGTTTATTTGAGCAAATCGCGCAGCTCGTCGGCGTGTTCTTCTTCCTGCGCCAGGATGCTTTCCAGCATGGCGCGGGTGGTGGGATCGCGGTCGCCCAGGAACCTGATGAATTCGCGGTAGGCTTCGACCGCGATGCGTTCGGCAATCAGGTTTTCGCGGATCATGTCCTCGGTCGACGTGCCCGGCACGTATTCGGCATGCGACCGCTCGGCCAGCGTTGCCGGATTGAGGTCGGGCTCTGCACCCAGTTGCACGATGCGTTCGGCCAGCTTGCCGGCATGCACCTGTTCCTCCCTGGCATGTTCCAGGAAATGCGCCTTGATCGGCTCTGAAACCACCCCGCTGATGACATAGGCATGCCGCAGATAACGCAGCACGCAGACCCATTCGGTGGCGAGCGCCTTGTTGAGCTGTTCGAGGATCGCTTCGCGGTCGGCCGGATAGGACACCGTGACCGGCCCGTCCTCCACATGCTTGCGGGCCTGGGCGCGCAACGTCTCGGTTGAAGTGAACGAGGATTCCGGGGATTTGGTTTGCGTTGCCATGACTGGCTCCTTGCAGGGTCATAAAATGCCGCGCTGCTCTGGTGCAGCCACACAGTGTCAAACGCGCCTCGCCGGTCCCGGTTCCATGCGCGGCAAGACAGGCCAATCGGCCAGGGAACAACCCGCCCCGTTCGGCCATTGCTAGAGACAATGCAGCATCTGCGCATGAAAGGACTGACTATGGACCCCGAAATCCGCAAAGCCTTCTGGAAATCGCTTGCCGACAGCCCGTTCCTGATGGTTCGCCTGCGCGATGGGGCAGGTGCCGGCCAGCCGATGACCGCCATGCTGGATGTCGATGCCCACGGCACCATCTGGTTTTTCATGGACAAGGGCAACCGGCTGGCCGCCGGCGGCCCGGCGCAGGCCGATCTGTCGGCCAAGGGGCACAAGCTGTTTGCCGCGCTGTCCGGCACGCTGATCGCGGAAACCGACCGGGCGGTGTTCGACAAATTGTGGTCCGACAAAGTCGGCGCCTGGTTCGAAGGCGGCAAGGACAGCCCTTCGCTGCTGCTGATGCGTTTTGAAATCGCCGATGCCGAAGTCTGGCAGGTCGACATGACCGTGACCGGCCTGCTGCACTTGTTCACCGGCTCGTTGATCCATCCCGAAGAGGCCGGCCACCACGCCGAAGGTGCGGTCTGATCACCCCCGACGTTTCTTGCCAATCCGGAGTTTCCCGTGCATCCTTTCGCTTGCCCCAATTGCCGCCGTCTTTGCCATTTCGAGGCGCAAGTGTGCCCGGAATGTCAGGCAACCCTGGGTTATGATCCGCAGATCGACGAAATGCGCTTTCTGGCCGATGGCGGCGCAGTGTGGCGCGCGGCGGATGGCGCTGCCGCAGCGGTGGTCGCCTGCGCCAACGCCGATGCCTATCAGGTGTGCAACTGGCTGGTAGACGATGCCGACGACACGACTTTGTGCCGCGCCTGCCGGCATAACCACATCATCCCCGACCTTTCGGTGCCCGGCGTGCCGGAACGCTGGGCAAAGATCGAGGCGGCCAAGCGCCGGCTGTTCTACACCCTGATAAAGCTGGGCCTGCCGCTCGAAATCAGGGTGCCGCGGCCGGGCCCGCAAGGGCTGGCATTCGATTTCCTGTACGACCCGGCCGCCGAAAACAACGGACCGGCGCAGGTGCTGACCGGCCACGATGCCGGCCTGATCACCTTGAACCTGATCGAGGCGCACGATGCCCAGCGCGAGCGGATACGTCTGGCCATGGGCGAGCCCTATCGCACGCTGCTCGGCCATTTGCGGCACGAAGTGGGGCATCATTACTGGTCACGTCTGATTGAATTCGATCCGACCGAGCTGCGCGCATTCCGCGATCTGTTCGGTGACGAACGGCAGGACTACAACAGCGCGCTCCAGGCCCATTACGCCCGCACCGATCTGGACGACTGGCACATCAACCATGTCAGTTTCTACGCGACCAGCCATCCGTGGGAGGATTTTGCCGAAACCTTTGCCCATTACCTGCATATCGTCGACCTGCTCGCCACAGTGCGCGGGTTCGACCTGTCGCTGGCGGCCTTTCCGGCCGATCGCAGCCACCACGAGATCGAAGTGGACTTCGACCCCTACACCGCATCCGGACGGATGCTGGCGGCGCGCATGCAGCCGTTGTCGTTTGCGATGAATTCGTTCGGGCGCAGCCTGGGGCAGCATGACCTGTACCCCTTTGCCCTGGGACCAGGGGTCATTGCCAAGCTTGACTATATCGGCAGTCTGGTGGCAGGGGCCCGGCGCGAACCGGTCAGCGTGGCGGCCTGACCGGCAAGAACGGACAATCGCAGGTTCCGGGGAACAACCGCCGGTTACCGATCATTGCCCTGTTACGACCGCGCAGCGCAGCACCCCGGACAATCCGGTCCATCAACGCAACAGCGAGGACGCCATGGCTCGAAACCAGACCGGATTGGGCGATGTGCTGATCGTCGAGGATGAAGTGCTGCAATCGGACCTGCTGGCCAATACGCTGCTCGATGCCGGTGCGGGCGAAGTCAGGCGGTGCACGACCGCGGGGGAGGCTCTGGCCCAGTTCAGGACGTTTACCCCCGCTATCCTGATTCTCGACATTCACCTGGCGGATCGCAACGAAGGCTGGTTGATCGCCGAACTGGCGCAACAGATTCTGCCCCGGCTGCCGCTGATCGTGTTCGCGACGGGATCGCCCGAACGCATTCCTGCCGCCATTGCCGAACTGGGTATCCTGGCGACGAAACCCTATGATGCCGCCGAGCTGGTCGAACAGATCCGCCACCGCATCCGGTCGCCGGTCAAATCGGGCTTGCGCACGCTTGTCAAACGCCGTTGGCAGCGCTGAAAGATCGGGTTTCAGCCTGCGCCGTTCCTGCGGCGGGTCACCCATCCCTTGCGCGCGGCGGCAGAAGCCTGCTCGGATGAACCGGAGGTGTTCGCGCGCCCGCCGCGCGAGGCCGACTCATGGTTTTCCGGCTTGCCCCGGCCCGAGCCCGACTTTTTGCCGCCGCCGGTCTGCTTGTTGACCGTCGCCCAGGCGCGGCCTTCGGCCTCGTCATCGGGCACGCCGCGCTCTTCATAGCTTTCGGCGATATGCTCTGCCTGGCGCTTTTGCTTGTCGGTATAGCTCGATTTGTCACCGCGCGGCATCGCCGGACCTCCTTGATGGCATGCATGCGGCCGGGGGCAGCGACGACGCTGCCCCCGGCCGTGCTCTGCGCCGGTCAAATCGGCTGATAGCCACCGTAATAATGGTCGATTTCGCGCCCATATTCGGCATCGAAGCTCGGTTCGGTGGCCTCGTTGTAGCGGGGCGCCTTTTCCAGGACCGCGCTGTTGAGGTCGACGACATAGCCGCCAAGCTCCGCCGAATAGCGCAACTGGTTCCACGGAATCGGATAATAATCGCTGCCGATGCCGAACACCCCGCCAAATTGCAGCACGGCGTATTCGACCTGACCGGACAGCTTGTTCACCATAAAGCTTTCGATGGTGCCCAACCGTTCCTGGTCACGGCCATAAACGGCCGTTCCCTCGACCTTGCGCGATGAAATGGTGTCGCCGCTTTCGCGCCGTTCCAGCCCATCGCGGTCTGCAAAATATGTGTCCTCTGCCATGGTACGTCTCCATTCTGTCGGTTCGATGGTAATGGCGCAGGCGCACAAATGATCCATGCGCGCGGCAAACCCGGTCCAAACGCTCCGGGCGCAAGGCAGGCCGCAACGTCCCCATAAGGCAGCCTTCGCGTTACGGAACACTTGGCCCTTTCAACGCTTGTCCCGGCATAAGCGCGTACGATCGGAGAGAGCCCATGGCGACCATACCCGAACCCCAACCGCAACAGCCCGACATCCCCGTGCCGGACCCCGACGACCATCCCGAGCAGGATCAGCCGATCGAGCCCAGGGCCGACGTGCCGCTCAAAGCGTGAAATTTGCCGTGCCCGGCGGATCAGGGTCTGAAGGTAATCTCGTGGCGCAGGCCATGGCTGGCATCGGTGACCAGAGTGGCATCGAGTTGCTGGACAAAGGCGGCGACCAGCCGGGTGCCGAGCCCGGCACGCGGCGTTCGCGCGTTCGTGAAAGCCTTGTCCAGGCCCACGCCGTCATCAGCCACGGCCAGCACCCAGCCGTTCGGCGACGGATGGAGGTCGACGGCCACCGATCCCCCCGTTGGCGGCGGGAAGGCATATTTCAGCGCATTGGTCACCAGTTCGTTCAGAATGAAAACCAGCGGCACAGCCTTGTCCGACGGCAGCGACAGCGGCTGAAGATCAAGCCGCAATGCCACTTCGCCCGGGCGGTCGATCAAACCCTGCGTCTGTTCGCACAACGCGGTGATATAGCACACCATATCGACATCGCCGTCGCTCCCGGTCGCCGCCAGCATCGCGTGAAAACGGGCCAGTACCTGCACGCGGCTTTCAGCCTTCAGCAGTTCGGCGCGCACCGCGGGGTCCGCGTCCTTGCCGTGCAAGCGCAACAGGCCCGCGATCATCTGGAAATTGTTCATGACGCGGTGGTTCATCTCTTCCACCAGCCGCTCACGCTGCTCTTCCAGCCGATGGCGGTCGGTGATGTCGACAAAAGTCTGCTAGATCAGGCCCGGCGCGACATAGGAAACGCGCACGTTCAGCCAACGCCCGGTAACCGGGCTGCGAATATCGAAGTGTTCCATGACGCCGGTGCGCAACACCCGATCGGCGCTTTCGAACCAGATCGGCTTGAACGGCGGGGCGACCTGGCTGATCGGCTTGCTGAGCATGGCTTCCCGCGTGGCACCGGTCAGATGGTACAGTGCCTTGTTGACCTCCAGCACCTGATAGTCGACCAAAGTGCCGTGCTCGTCATGGATTGCGCGGCACAAGGTCAGGCCGTCTGCGCTGGCATTGTAAATCGCCTCAAGCTTCTGGTTGGCCTCAACCAGCAGTCTTTCCCGCTCAAGCAACGCGTCGGCGAGATCAACCGCCCCGCGCGGCGCGTCAGCCGACCGTTCCCGCCCCATGTCCGTCGGTCCGTTCAATGCGTTTCTCCGTTCCGAGTCCGTCGATACGCAGTTTGACGAGTGAACCACCCATTGTCCGACCGGACCAGCACCGTTTCCTGGCCACTTTTGCCACGGTTGGGTCGCGCGCCGATTTATGCCGGTTTGTTTTTTTGGCTAAAAATTTGCCCCAAGAGTTACCCGCTACCGGTATTATTTTTAGCGCCTCGCATCGCGCTGTCGAGTCCCTGGTTTGAACTGGCCTCTTGAGGCACCGGGATGCTATGCTGCGACCACCGTACAGGTCGTGGCAGAAACAAACCGTCCCGTCAGGTGTTGGGAAGAGCGAGGCCTTTGCGGCGTCAACACAACTCCAAGGAGAGCCCCCATGGCCGCCACCCCCGGAACCCGACCCCCGCACGATCCGCCGATCGATGCCAACGCCGACCTGCCCTCCGAAGCGGTCAATCCCGCCGACAACGACGAAGAGAGCCAGAGCCAGACCGTGGCCGCCAATGCCTCTAGCCGGGGTGCCGACGATTTCGGGCTGGACGACAGCGAAAAGGTTTCCGCCGGCGAACCCGACGACGACGTAAAGGATCTGGTCGACCGCATGCGCGACATGGTCAGTTCGGGCAGGATCGACCTCGACGCCTATCGCGGCGAACGCAACGACGACGACGAGGACGGGATGCTGGGTCCGGACGGCGACGAGGACTGACGCTTCTATCCAAGATAGGCTGCCAACCGGCACCACGCCGCAGCTTTGGCCGCAAGGCCCACGGTGTGCGCGGGGCTGCTGGACGGCAGCGACACAAGCTCGACCATGGTGCCCTGCCCCATCTGGCGCTGCCCGATCGCAAAGGCGGTCGCACCGTTGAAGGCCATGGCCCGCAAGTCGGGCAAACCGGCCGCCACCGCGCGCAGATCGCGCGGCTGGACTGCGCGCAGGGCTGAATCGAGGCTGCCGGCGCGGCGCGCGGTCGCCACCACATCCCACAGCCCGATCCGCCGCGCAACCAGCGCCGCCAGCCGTTCGTCATAAGCCAGCGGCACGAGATCGAGCCCCGCGACCGGCGACATCAGTTGCCAGAACTGGTTGCGCGGATGCGCGTAATAGCGCGCTTCGCGCAGCGAGCGGACGCCGGGAAAACTGCCCAGTATCAGCACGCGGCAGCGCGCGTCGGCGACGAGGTCAAAGGCCTGGTCTGGCATGGCGAACCGCCTGGCCAAAACGCGAGCGCACAGTTATCGCGTAAAGGTCTTGCCCTCGGCTGCCAGTTTCCTGAGCAAGGCGGCGGGTTCGATGCCCATCGCTTCGAGCCCGGCGACAATCCTGGGCAAGCCCACCGTGTCGGCCCAGAACATCGGACCGCCGGTATAGACCGGCCAGCCATAGCCAAGGATCGCCGCGACATCGATATCCGACGCGCGGATGGCGATGCCTTCTTCAAGCACTTTCGCGCCCTCGTTGACGACAGGGTACAACAACCGCGCGACGATATCCCCGGCCGGGATCGAGCCGGTGCTGTTCACGCGCCTGAACCGCGCGAAATCGGCGATCAGTTCGGCGGCCACCGGCGACGGCGTCGGGTTGCGCTTGGCATCGTAATCGTAATAGCCGCCGTTTTTCTTTTGCCCCAGCCGGTCCAGCTTGACCAGATCGCCGCGCACCGTGCGCTCGGTCTCGTCACGGCCGATCACGTCGAGGCCGACCAGATCGATCATCTGGAACGGCCCCATCGCAAAGCCATAGTCATAGATCGCCTTGTCGACCTCTTGCGGCGTCGGGCCCTCGAGAATCAGCGCATCGGCCTGGCGGCCGCGCTGCGCCATGATCCGGTTGGCGATGAAGCCGTTGCAGACGCGGCTGAGCACCGGCACTTTGCCGATCGTCTTGGCCAGTTTCATGGCCGTCGCGATAACCGCGGTCGCGGTCTTTTCACCGCGCACCACTTCCAGCAGGCGCATCACGTTGGCGGGCGAAAAGAAGTGCAGCCCGATCACCCATTCGGGGCGCGACGTCGCCGCAGCAATCTGGTCGAGATCGAGGAACGACGTGTTCGACGCCAGGATCGCATCCGGTTTGCAGATCGTGTCGAGCTGCGCAAAAATGCCTGTCTTGACGCCCATTTCCTCGAACACCGCCTCGATCACCAGATCGACCCCGGCCAGCGCGGACAGATCGAGCGCCGGGGTGATCAGCGCCATGCGCTGTTCGACTTGCGCAATCGTCATGCGGCCCTTGGCGGCGGTGTTTTCGTAATTCCTGCGGATCACGCCGATACCGCGATCGAGCGCTTCCTGCTTCATCTCGACCAGCGTGACGGGCACACCGGCATTGAGGAAGTTCATTGTGATGCCGCCGCCCATCGTGCCCGCGCCGATCACGCCGACCGTCCTGATCGGCAGGATCGGCGTCGAGGCTGGAACATCGGGAATCTTGGCCGTTTCGCGCTCGGCAAAGAAATAGGTGCGCTGGGCCAGCGCTTCGGTGCTGTCGAGCAGCTCCTTGAACAATTCCGCCTCGCGCGCCATGCCGGCATCGAAATCCTCGATCTCGGCCGCCGCCTCGATCGCCTTGACGATGTTGAACGGCGCCTTGAAACCGCGAAACGCACGCGCGTTCTTCGCCAGGAAATCGGCATAGATTTCGGGGTGGCCGCGCGCCGGGGCAACTTTGTCCTGCCGGTCGCGCACACGCTGAAGCGGCTGGTCGAGCACGCTGCGGGCGAACGCGACAGCATCCTCCTTCAGCCTGCCCTCGTCGGCAATCGCGTCGATCATGCCCAGTTCAAGCGCTTTGCCGGCGGCGATCGGCGCGCCGGTGGTGATGATTTCGAGCGCTTTTTCAATGCCGACAATGCGGGGCAGGCGCTGCGTCCCGCCGGCGCCCGGCAGCAGGCCCAGATTGACTTCGGGCAGGCCGACTTTGGCCGAGGGCACCGCAATGCGATAATGGCAGATCAGCGCCAGTTCATAGCCGCCGCCCAGCGCGGTGCCATGGATCGCGGCGACAACCGGCTTCGTACCGTCCTCGATGATCCTGAACACGTCATGCAGGCCCGGCTCTTGCGCGGGCTTGCCGAATTCGGAAATGTCGGCCCCGGCAAAGAACGTGCGGCCGCCGCAGATCAGCACGATCGCCTTGACGGCATCATCGGCGGCGAATGTGCGAAAGCCCTCGTCGAGTGCGATGCGGGTCTTGATACCGAGCGCGTTGACCGGCGGGTTGTCTATCAGGATGACGCCGATGCCGTCCTCGATGGTGTACGTGCCAACTTCGCTCATGAGTATCGCTCCGAAAGTTCGGTGATGAATGGAGGCGTCTTTGCCGTGCCTGCGCGCGGAGTGCAACAAGCGACATAGTAATCCTGGTTAGCGTAGTAAGAGCGTTCGCCCGCTTGCAAGTCCAGGTCAACTCGAACAAAACAGGCGGAATCAACGACGGAGAGCAGGATGCAGCCGGTCCACAACGAATTTGCCATGTTCGACGCGCTGATGCGCGCGCGACGATCGGTGCGCGGTTTCACCGATCAGCCGGTTCCGGCCGACCTGCTCGAAGCGATCTTTGCGACCGCGCAGCAGGCGCCGTCGAATTGCAACGTCCAGCCCTGGGTGGTCCATGTCGTGTCGGGCGCCGCCGCAACGGCGATGCGCGCGGCGCTGCACGATCACGCGAGCACCGGGGCCGCGCCGACGCCCGATTTCCCGCTCACCGGCGGCTATCCGGGCGCTTATCGCACCCGCCAGATCGACGCGGCCAAGGCGCTGTTCGCGGCGACCGGCGTGGCGCGCGACGATGTCGCGGCGCGTACCACCTCGTTCTTGCGCAATTTCCGCTTTTTCGACGCGCCGCACGCGGCGTTTGTCTATTTGCCCCGCTGGGCCGGTATCCGCGAGGCGGTCGACTGCGGGATGTATGCCCAGTCGCTGATGCTGGCGCTGTCCGCGTGCGGGCTCGCCTCGTGCGCGCAAGGCGCGCTCGGCCATTACGCCGACGTCGTGCGCGAACAACTCGGCATAGCCGACGACCTGCACCTGCTGTTCGGCATCACGTTTGGCTATGAGGACACCGGTCATCCCGCCAACGCCACGCGTACCGTGCGCGCGCCGCTGGACGAAACAACTGTGTTCCACGGTTGACATCTA
>Ga0116227_10009097_pt1 | contig 18242 bp, 8 predicted proteins | sample S1TSphgellanicum_FD_89693 | JGI IMG/M metagenome (GOLD analysis project Ga0116227, IMG submission 89693) | Host-associated microbial communities from peat moss isolated from Minnesota, USA - S1T2_Fb - Sphagnum magellanicum MG | ecosystem: Host-associated > Plants > Peat moss > Unclassified... | reverse complement strand
TCAAATTTTATATTTTTTGCTACCCATCACATGGAAACATGAAAAACAATGCCATTTTGGGGCATGTGGATTTCTTTTGAAATTCATTGGATATCACTAATAAGATACATTTCATTATTTAATGTCAAAAAATCCAAAAAAAATATTCATTTAAATAAACTTTTGAGCAAGAGTCTCAACTTATATGTTTTAATTATATTCTAAGCATCAATGTTTTATTTAGTTTCATGGTTTCAAGAACTTTGGCAATTTTCTTTCCATTTTTCGGCAATTGTTTTTAAAATGAAAACAATTCCCCAAAATTTGTATTAGCCACTATCCAAAAATTCACATTAAATAATTAATGGTTTTAAAGCAAAATTTCTAAAACTTATAAGGTATTAATTATTTATTTGTGCCATAATTATGTATTTTATCATCTACAAGTTTATAATATGCTTACATCACAAACATCCTTAGGCAAAATTTCAATATTATTATAATGAATCATTAGATTTATGTTATTTGTTCAAAAAAATTCACATCATTGTTGTGTTCATTCATTTTATTACTTTATTATTGATAAAATGCTTGTTGAAAATATATAAACATAATGAACAATTTTTTTGACTTATTAATTGCATGATTATGTTGATGAAAAGAATAATGGTTTGTCATTTTACCATAATTTTCATGACACAAATGCAAAATTTTACCATTCAAAGATATTTAAGATTTATATCATTTTAAATAATCATTATGTTTACATTGATACTATGATAGTAAAATATAATTTTAAAATTTATAAAATAGCTTTAAAATAATATTTGATCCAAATCACATTATATACCAATTCCTATTATTTTTACATAATTATTTTTTCCCAAGAAGTTTGTGATGTACTAGGTACGTATGTGTACCTTCTAGTTTTTTTCCTTTTTAATTTTTTTAATGTTTGAAATTTTATATTATTAAATAATTATATGGTGTTAATAAAGAAGATTTTTAATCACGAATTCTTATCCATAAAGACTTTTAGTCATGTAGTCATATTCATGGTTATAAAAATACAACTAAGCATAGAAACATGGCATATATGACTACATGACTAAAAATGGTTAGTAGTCATATTTGTCATTGTCATAAATGTCAAGTTTTGGCATAGTGATAAATCAATACGAATGAGTATTCATAGTGTTGCCCAAGTAAATTATTTAATTGATTCCAACAAAAGGTCCAAAAGTTTGGCAATCAAGACATCTATAAATTTAGATGTGTATCAACTTGGAAGGTTGAAATTTGTAAGAACCATTCATTGAGAAATGCACAACATTCTCAATTATTTCTCTTGCTCCTAGTGGAACTATTCATATGAAAATTGACCCTTTTACAATTACTTTAAATATTATTTGATATGCAATTTGCAATCGGCAAAAAAATTTGTGAATGCTTGTAGCTTGTAAGATGGTTGGTGGTTGACACACATTGAAAATGGTGGCTTACTAACAAGATGCACTTTTTTTTCATTGTGCTTGAAAGTTAACTAATCATCTAACAAATGTTATGCAATTATTTCAAAGATATTTTTCTTTTACAATGATTTTTTTGTTTTGCAATTTGTTTTTGATTTGAAGTTTGTGATTTCCACCTATAGAAAACAAAATTCCAATGAAATTATAATGGCACAAATTCACCATATTTAAAAAACACTAGTAGAAAACCCCCCTTTTTTACTCAAAAAAATTCAACTAAATGTGATTTACACCTATGTTGCAACTATAATTTTAAAATTTTAAAATAGAATAATGGCAATTACCAATTAAATTGACTCATCAACTAAATTGGTATAGTTGGAAGTAGTTTTCAATTATGTGGGATTTTGCCAAATATTCCATTGGATATTCTAAGCAGCAACAATGTCTCCAAGTTGAAATATCTACTATGTTGGTAAATAGTGAAAAACATGTCTTGATTAAAGGTTCTCCAATTGGCACATAGTCAAGAAATTAACTAATGTTCAACTATTTTGATGACACCATCAACACATATCTAGATGATAAAATGTATTTTAATGGATGGATGAAATACAATTTCATTTGCGTTGCAATTATCTTTCAACTCAACAAAACAACTAATATCTGACTTTGTTTTTATACACATGACATATGTTAATATTTATGCTAAATTATGATAACATTGAATTACATGTAAAATTAATGTGTATAAATGAATAAGTTATATGTGATATAATTTTTGTAATGCATATAATTTTTCAATAAATTCTCTTGAATATGAATTAATAATTTAATCTTGTATATATTCATAAATGTAATATTTGATTTTTACGTAGTCCATATTTATTTTAAAACATATCAAATAATGATATGTAATTAAGGATTAAGTTGTGGAATCCTTATGTTTATTCATTTCATTTTGTGTGATAACTTAATATTTATTAAAAATTATGATAAAAAATTCATCAAACATTAAAATACATGTAAATTTATTTGCAAAAATCAGTGATTATGTATGATCATTGATGTAAATATTATTTTTGTGCATTTAATTAATATTATTTAATAAATTGAAACAAAAATTTTAAAAACTTTGAAATATGAGTTGAGAATAATCCATATGTTCAATAAATGTAATTTTTAATTTCTATGTAAATTAAATCTAGTTTTCAACATATCAAGTAATGATAGATAACTATTATTTGGTGGAATTTTAATGTTTAGTCATTTATATACATATGAAAAATTTATATTTCTTTTAAATTATCAATTATCATTAAACTGAAATCACTTGTAAATTATATTTATATAATGAATGGTTATGTATTATGCAAATAATTCTTTATTTAAATAATATATTAAATCTAAAATTATTTTTTAATAAACTGAAGTATAATTATAAAATAATGTGTTTTGAAGTACAAGTTAATAACAATATGTTCAGCACATGTAATAATATTTATTTCTATGTAATTTAAATTTGAATTTGCAACATAAATAATCAAACATAATTATGATTATTTGGAATTGATGTAGTAATTAATTTAATGCTTAATTAATGTAATCTAATGATTATTTGGGATTAATTTGATAATTAATGTAATGTTACTATTGGTTTGAATATATCTTAAATCTATTTATTCCATTATGAATTTATTTTATAGTAATTAATAATAATAATTGGCACAGTTAATAGGAAGATTTAATTTTTAAAATTGTAATTTCAAAAATAAATAAATTTTAGCACTATTAAATTTATGTCAATATTTTAACTATATTTTATCTTTACTCAATGTACATTATATTAATTTATAGTAGTTATAACAAGTTAGTCAATAATACAAATAATAATAGTTAAATAACAATTGAACTTACATTAGCTACAATACTATTATTTTTTTATAACTATAATAAATTTATTATTATTTATTTATATTATTAATATTCTAACTAATATATAAATTTATTAAATCTAATGAAATATTAATAAATAGTCAATTTTTAATAAATAATAACAATAATATTTTTGTTGGAATTATAAAATTGTTGTTGAATATTTAGTACATGTAATTAACATAAAAAATAAACCTAGGTTAGGTAAACTATTAATTCAGCTCTAGGTTTAACTAAATTAAAACTAGGTTGTAACTCAGTTGCAACAAGGTTGCGACTAATTAAGTTGCAATTGCATTATCACATGGTTACAACTAGGGTAAACTAGTTGACCACCATACACTTAAGATATTAGAAATTTTTTAATCTTATTACATCCTTCCTTTGCTTTTCAAGCTCAAAATAATGTTTTAGAGCTTGATTTGGCATATCCATGGCCACTTAAATCATTCAAAATAGATTAAAAATGAAATAGATACGTGCATTGAAAGTAGGCCATGGAGTGTTTGGTCATAGGCCTAATTCACACATTAAAATTTAGTACATTCATTCTTTTTGTGGTTCTTTTATGGTCATCCTTTGCCTTTGAAGCTTAAAGAAATAATGTAAAACTTCGCTTCGTGCACCCATAGCTCTTTAGATCACACAAAATAAATAAGAAATGAAGAAGATATGACATTCTAAAATAATGGGTCATTTTTTGAAAAAACACATTATCTGATTTTAACATGTTTTATGCTTCTTTTGTGTTGCTCCTTTGCTTCTAAAGCTTGAAAAGATAATGTAAAGCTTACATTTTGGCTTATGTTGCTTTTACATCATTCAAATCGGACAAGAAATGAGAAAAATCTAGAAATGTTTAGTTGTAGGCATATGTGTGTTTGAAGCTTGTCTTCCCAAGGTGGCAACTAAAATGTTTGTCCCATATCGTTTGGCTTCCATGTAATTAATCCAAATTATATATTAACAAGTGCACTACAACAATGGATAATGAATGTAAACATGAAAATGTAATAACCATATGGGATGAGCCCTTAAAAAAGGCTCAACCTTATAAGCTAAATTAAGTAAAATAGGACTTTATTTGTGATTTAAGTCTAGGCCTAATCTAATGTTTAGGTCTAGCCCTAGCTTAAGCTAAGTGGCTACTTATGTCTAGTCCTACCTTAAGTGCTTAGGTTTAGCTTTCACCTAAGTTTAGACTAAGGGGCCATGTTTAGACCTAGGCCTTGCTTTAATAATTAAATGGTTGCCTATGATTAGACACCATGTGCATAGATAGGCCTAAGTTATGCCACGTGTCATCCTACCAATGGCCAAATGCATTGACCATCATAATTACAATATAGTTTACCTTTCGACTTAATTTCTATTATGGTTAATCAATGGTGGAACATTTTGGTGTGCCACATGTCACCACATCATTGGTTAAACATTCAATTCACAAAGTTGAAATGTAATCAAAATTGTAACTAAATACTTCATTGACATCATATGTAGTTAGTAGATGAAGTTCATCCATTAGTCGAAGGAAGTTAACATCTTGTGACTAGGTTGATAAGATAGTTTGTAACTAAAATGGTTTATGATGGCTATTGATGTGACTTTGACACATGGCAAACTTTTTCAACTAGAATGTCATTGTTGATTTGTACTTGTTAATTTCTTTGGTTTATAGTTGAGAAAAACATTTTTCAATTGCAAAAAAATACTTTGCAATTGTTTAATTATTGTCAACTATGTTTTATAATCAAAATGTAATTGAAAACGTAATTGCAAAAGGGGGGGTTTTCCATTAGTGAAACAAATTATGAATCACTAAATGTTTATAAGAGATTTTCCTTAGTGTTGGAATTGGTATCAACTTTTGAACATACCATACTCATCTTGGTATTGGCTTTTTTTCATACTTGATAAGTATTAATGTTAAATTGAAGCTAGTTTGATTTTTTCCTAGTATATGGCAAATATAAACATGATATTGATAATGGTACAAATCAAGTATATACTTAATATTACCCCAATTTCATGCCATTGATATTGATATATGGCTCAATGTATTACCTTAAGGCATTCATGATTGGTAGGGTTTTCAATATTAATATTGATACCAATATCATATACCCAAATTTCACCATATATACGAATATAACATTAGTTTCACTAGATAGAAAATCTTATAGAAGAATATTTAGATTTTTCTTCACTGTAAGGTAGTTTAAGTCATTTTTATTAAAAAAACATTTAATAGGTTATTCCACCTTAGGTTATCTTTTGTTATTTTACCTTATGTTATTTTTGGCTATTCTACCTTGGACTATTCTTGGTTATTCTAAATTATTCCATCTTAGGTTATTTTTGGTTATTTTACTTTGAACTATGCTTATTCATTCTAGGTTATTCCACCCTAAATTTTTTTTTGTTATTATACCTTAGGCTATTCACCATGGTGAATAACTTAAGATGAAATAAAATATAATAGTTGAAAATAACCTTGGGTAAAATACCTTAAAATATCTTAAGGTGGAATAACTTATATAACTTAGCTTAGAATAGTCTAAAGTAAATTAACTTAATATAGCCTAAGGTGGAATAACCTAAAATAATTAAATAATCTAGAATAACCAACAATAACATAAGATATATATATTTAAATAACTTAGGGTAAAATACCCTAAAATAACCTAATGTACAATAGCCTAAAGTATTTAAAACAACATTAAAAAAATATTTATTATAGTGAATTATGTCAATTAGGAATGAATAATGTCAATTAATAATGAAACATGAAAATATAATGACCTTATAGTGACATAACTTTAAGTGAAATGATTAGGGTGGGGTGAAAGTACTTCACTTCTAAAGTCACATAGTGATTTAGATTAATGAAGTGCACCCCATTTTTGGACTAGTGTCCAATAATAAACCATTTGAAGTTTTAGGTTTTTTACATGTTTTTTAAGATGGGTATTTGGATGGAAATGATTTGAGGTTTTAGGTTTTTGTCACAAATGTGCAATGTGCAATGTGTTTATGGTCTTTTCCACGAATCCCTTAATTTTACCAAAACATTTCAAGTTTAAATTTTTTTTAATGCTCAAATCTTAATGGAGAATCTTGCCCCTTTTGAGGAGGCCATTTCCATTTTATTACAAATAATGTGCAAAATAATATAGGGTACAACTTTAATAAAAAATTAAAGTGAATTATGAATTTCATGTTTTCATTTTATTATTTAATTCACCTAAAAATTAAGATTTTTTTTTTGAAATATAATAAAATGACATGTGAAAAAATGGAAGATCAAACTAAAATTATTATCATTTAAAAATAATTTGTAAATGTGAAATTTGAAGTAATGTAATTTTTGCAAATTTGAAAATTAAATTAGTAAAGATATTTTACAAAACTAAAGACATGTGATTTTAATTATGCAATTTCAAAAGTGAAATTAAATTAAATGATGGTTTAAATATATTTCCATTTTTTGGAATTAAAAGGAAGTATACATTTCAATGGAATTATCAAATTAGAAATGAATTATGATATTTAAGATGTACACGTGTAAACAATTTCATTATGAAACTAGTTATTTTATATAATAAAATTATAATGCATGATATTAAAAATAACTATACAATTCTCATATATTTTGCAATAACCAATTATATTACAACATGATGTGGTGGTTGGGTGGTAAAAACTTTGGATTGTGGCCGAGGAAGTGAAGACTCAAAACGTAATTTTGACATGTTATGTCCATGACATTGTATCATGAACCCCATTCATCAAACTCAAATTTTATTTATTTCTCAACAATATAATCATAAATTGTCCATAGTTCAATTTGGAAATTTTAAATAAAATTTTATATTTAAAAATATATTAATATTTTCACGTCAATTAGTAGTTTTAGTCATCTTAGTCATTTTAAATAGTCATGTCAACCGGTAGTTTTGATCATCTTCGTCATTTTGGACAATAAAAAAATAGTTAAATTTTTGGCATAATTGACTTGTTCAATCTAACTATTGGCAACTTTGTCCAATTTGTTTGTTTTCATTGAAATTTCAATCATAAAAGCCATTGTAAAAACACATATTTGTAGTAATGCCACCAAACCAAAGGATTATTGGTTTCTATTAGTCATACACATAATTATTAGAAGATCTACAATACATTCTTCAATGTTGACATGATGGCATTATCCATAAAAACAATTTGCCCAAAGAAACAATTGACATCTTCAAATGTTGTTGGGTTTGTTATTTCTTTCACAAGGTTTAAATGCAAGTAGACCTACAACAATAACAAGTAAACAACTTTAACATCATATTCAACGACAACACTAACAACTATATTGTTCATATAGTCTTGTATGACTTTAATGTTTTTAAAACAAAGGTCCAACATGATGACCAACATATTATGTGCCTTAGCATCAATGTAAAAGCTAGAAAATGTTAGAAATGGTGTTAATACATCGATCACATGTGAATTCATCTTCAATTTGAATTTTAACAACTCTGAGTCAAAGTTGCCTCAAATCAAAGGCTTGAATTTTGACCATTTCAAATTTCATTGAAATACGTAAGGTGAAAGCAAATGCACGTGCATTTAACAATGTTTAATATACATTGTTTGACCATTAATAGCAAGGTATTTGTAATAGCTTAACCAATAGCCCAAGTTTTGCATATTCCAACTTGTGATGAAAAATGTAAAAATTGTTGTCACCCATAGTAAATGAAGATTACATTTCAATATTCTAGAATCTCTTGGAACATAATGACTTGTGGTGCAAATTGTGTTTTCACAAAAGTTTTAAACATCCTTGTTGATAGCCTTGCAACAATCCTCTCATTATTGTTTCCCATTCCTAGAATTTAAAATCCAAGTTATAGTCTTTTACAAGGATGTTTGAACATTTTTCAAATTCATTTCTAAAAGTTTAGCACACACCTTGAAATCATCACAACCATCATTACCACGAATCATGGTTTTTAAAAAGGTTCAAATTGACTAATTTGTCATTTTAAATAGTGGACATATACATTTTAACTAAAGGCTAAGAACTTCAATGACACATGTATTTATTGATTGATCAACTTGACTATAGTGATTTATTTAATTAAATACATATAGTCAAGTTGTATAACCTTAGTCAAAATGGCTATTGTCTTTAATCAAATTGAACATTTAATCAAGATGAACAATGATCTTTAATCAAAATGATCAATGGCTTTAATCAAGTTGAACATTTAATGAAGATGACCAATGATTTTTAGTTAAATGGGACATAGTCTACTACCCTATGTATCTACCTCATACCTATTCACTCACCTATTTACTTAGTTAAATATTTACCTATTTATTACTCACCCACCTAGCTACTATTTATTTATTTACATACCTACCTACCTAAAACATAAGCATGGTAAAGTAGTCAAGTAAATCTCCTTGGTAATTTACTTGATAAGTAAAATAATAATAATAATAAAATTCATCAGAAACCATTTGTATGTGGAATATTTTCACTTTATTGATTAAAAACAAGACAATTTTTCACTATTGTGCGCTAACCTTCAAATTCCACATTGTAAAAGTAAGTTGAAAGTATATTTTTAAAAATACAAGTAGATTTTGTAATTTACTTTTCATCTATTTTTTGCACTATGGACTTTTGTAAAGTATGTGATAAGTAGGTTCTAACAAATAAAAAATAGAATTATTTTTTATGGAGACTTTAAAAATACAATTATTTTTATATCCTTACCTAGTATTAATATGTTTCATTAAATTAAATGTGTTAAGGATTCCCAAATCACAAATTTACCATGCTATAAATGGGGATATTTTATCCTACTTTTAGAATTGATTTGTTTTTAATCTTTTGGAAATAGATTCTTACAAATGTAATAAAAGGCACCAAGGGTATTTTATCATACTTCCATCCACTTTGATGTTATTTTATGGCATTTATATGCATGACACAAGATTAAAATGGAGACACATTTTTAAAATTTATACTTTACCATGTTTTTGCCCCCTACTTATATTTTTTCACTTTCATATGATTTACCTAAGTTTACCTATCTACATACTTACATATAATCTACTTATTTATCCACCCATTTACCAATTTAAGTTTAACCATTGGGTTTAGTCATTATGTTTAACCATTAGGTTTACTCAAAATTTAACCATTAACTTTAACTTAACTTTAGCCACTGGGTTTAGTCATTATGTTTAGCCATTAGATTTGGCACTAATTTTGACCACTATGATTAACCATTAGGTTTACTCAAAATTTAGCCATTAACTTTAACTTAAATTTAGCCACTAAGTTTAACCATTATGTTTAGCCATTAGATTTGGCACTAGGTTTGACAACTATGTTTAGCCACTAGGTTTACCCAAAATTTAACCATTAGGTTTAATTAAAATTTAATCGCTATGTTTAGCCATTAGATTTGGCATTAAGTTTAACTTAAGTTGAACCATAATTAGATTTGGCACTATGTATAACCATTAGGTATAACCTAAATTTGGGCATTATGTTTAATCATTAAATTTATTCATGAGTTTTAATTTAAGTTTGCCCATTATATTTAACCATTAAGTTTAGTTTAATTTAAGCCATTATGTTTAAACATTAAATTTAGCAACTAGATTGAACTTAAGTTTAGTCCCTATGTTTAACCAGGTTTAATCATTATGTTTAATCATTAGATTTAGTCATTAGGTGTAACCAAAATTTAACCATGAAATCTAGCCATTAGATTTATCAACTAGGTTTAGCCACTATGTTTAACCACTAGATTTAATTATTAGGTTTAGTTAAAATTTAACCATTATGTTTAACCATTACATTAAATCAATAAGTTTAGCCATTAGGTTTAATCAGTTGATTTAATCATTTTGTTTAGCTTAATTTTAGCCACCAATTGTCATTTAGGTTTAGTTATTATGTTTAGTGATGTGAAGTAAACACATGAAATTAAAAACTTGACAAAAGTCAAACACTTTTGATGGTTGTAATCCATTAGTAAGGACTTGGTTTATTTTGTGAAGGTTTATGGTTCAATTCCTAACATTTGCAACCTATATGCATGTTTAAAAGGCTAAGAGGTAACTAGGTTAGACTAAGGTAGTTTAGTGAAGTATGGTTATGTTAAGTTAGGTAGGCTAAGCTAGGCTAGGCTAGGCTAGCACCTACCTCTTTAAATGCCTTTTTTCGACCTACTTTGACCTATTTACTACCTACTTACCTACCTAACTATTAATTTTAAAATTGATAATCCAAAATAATTTTAATTTAGGTATAAATTTGACCTAGTCAAATGGTCCATTACTTACTTATCAAATAGTTAGTCACTTTGTCAGTCACTTTATTAGTTGAAATGAAAAGGTCCAAATTGATTACCTAGTCATGCTGGCAAATCCAAATTGATTTGTCCATATTGATAAGGTGAATTTTTTTTAATGCTTTTCATTTTGGGTATTTTGACTAGAAAAGCCAATTTTAAAAAACTATGAATTGTAGTAGTGCATATTGACATGTTTTTGACATGAAATGGCCAAAACGTGACCTTCACAAATGGGATGGATGATAATTGAAAAGAAGGAGTAACAACACTTGTCAATGCCAAAGTCAAGGTATTTAGATTCAACCTTTCGTTCTTGACATAAGTAACGATTTTGTTGAATAAACCAAAAGAGTCAAATAAGACCCATACCTAGTTTCCCATGCTTGCACTTGTTTTGTTATGCACCCCAAAATTCCCATTGTGGCATGTGGGCTTTCATAAATTGGTAATAGATTTTACAACCATGCCAAAGGTTTGATGTCCACCACAAGTCATCCAAAAATTAAAAAACATTATGCAAGTAATGCATGAAACATGTGAGGGTAGAATATATATTTTCAATTTTTTCCACGATGTTTGGTAGCATATTTGTCATTAATTGATGTTGAACTGGAAATACAACATGTGAAGCTCCTTTTGTGGGAGGTTTTCCATTCATTTTAAAACCATGCACCTTAGTTGTGGATTCGCAATAAAAGACAACAAATTGTTACCTTTCAAAATGTATAAGACCAAGTTTTCAAAAAAGGCATGTTGTGGAAGGTTATTTTTGTTATAAGGTTGCTAAAAGACTTGATGAAATCATAGAAAGAAGGATATTCTTCCTTATTTTGTTTTTCTTCATTGAATTCCATCACCTTGAACTTTCTACACCAAGAACAATTCCCACCTCTTGCATTCTTTCACATGTTCAGGAATACATGTTTTTTCCAAGATGTACCATTATCTTTGTTATAGTTCACAAGGCCCTTATTTTTCCCATGGGAAACACTTTTAGCATTGATATCAATTGGATTGTATTAACAAACAATACATTGTATGATTTGAGGATTACAAAAATAAATTTGTGCACCATCATGTTGACAACCAAAAACCCCTAATAACTTGCAATGCAATGTCAAGGATATCATATACTTTAGTTGGCTAGAAGTTTTGAAATAAGAAGCAGCCAAGATGAATCTCCCTCGAGATTTTATGCTTCTTGTGATCCTTCAATAATACTTTTAGCAAAAGACACAAATTCACCATATTACTCATTGTTTTCAAATGCTATTGTGTGAAAGAAGACAAAACAACTATTGTTCCCTTCCAACTACAACACAAACACAAACACAACAACAAAAAAATGGAAGGGGTGAGAGAATAGAAAGTTCTTATGTCCTTTTAACTATAATATAAACACAATAACAATTTTAAAAATGGAAGGTTATTAAAATCATTTTTCTAGAGGTTTATTGTAAACCCAAGCATGATGTAAAAACTTTGAAAACACACATGGCAACAACTTTGATTTGCAAAAATACATGAACACAAAGAATGATCAAGTGATCCCACATGTACACATGGGTCTTTTTCATCTTTTTTAGATTTTTTCATTTTATCTTTCAAGGTCAACTTCTTTCCATCTCTTAAATAAATCCCTAGTTATTGGAAAACTAATGTCAACCACCCTATCCTTAAGAACTAATTATTTTATTGGTGGTTTCATCTTTTAATAAATAAGAAATGATAAGTCCAATCCCACCATTAATAACAAAAAAATTAAGTATGAATAGGCCTTGTAAGCCAACTAAACTAAAAAATTTACCCATTGGGTCCAACCACATTATTAAGAGTCACATGTGCCCCCTTAAACCATTGTTTTTTTAAAAGAATATTTTAAAAATCTGTTTAATATGTCTTTCAAAATAAATTAAAAATCTTTAAAGTAGCCTTAATACTATTATGTTAAGGTGTATATTTAAAAAATTCAAAAATATGTCATAAAAATTTATTTTCAAATTGTGCTTTTAGTGTCAAAATTTGTTTTAAGCTGCTTTTAGGTAGTTTTTAAATAATTGTTACAAAGATTTAAAAGTCTTTATACATATTTTTCACTCATTAGATTGATTGCAAATTTTTATGACATGTACATAATGTATTCACAATAACATATCATATAAAAAAATATGTTTATTATTATTATTATTTACAATTCAAAGTTCAAAAATAAAGTAGTGGTTACGAATACTAATGGTACATGTTAGTGTGATTGCACCCCATTAATAATAATAATAAATTGCAATTCCATTCTAGAATTAACCTTTGATTATTTCCCTTTTAAAATAATTTTGTGAAGATGATTTTTATTAATTAACTTTGACATTCATTGCAAAACATTATATAAGAAGAAATAATGAAAATACATTTTAACAAAAAAAGGTGCAAGGGAAAAAAACAATCAAAGCATGAAAAACAGAAGAAGAGAAGGGTGACAACATACTTAGAAGTTGTCAAAGTTGCTAAAAGAATTTTTTTGGAGATTTACCACAAACCTAAGCAAACTCAACAACAACATAGATAAGAAACGGAAAAAAATGCCTTCGGTGGGGTACTTGGATCTTATGGTGAATGATGTTAAACAAAGGTTGTTAAAAAATTAAAAAACACATAATCGATTGAAAGCAACAACTTTGATAGGGATAAAAAGAAGAATGTTCAAAAGCTCAGTAGCTTAAAACCTAAACCTAACAAAATCTAAAATTGAATGTGAAACAAGTGCGTTAATGTGTGTTGGATTCAATCAATGATGATATTTTAGTCAGTTCTTGGATTTATTTTAAAAGTGGATATTGTAATTAGGTTGAACTCCAATTTAGGTTTATATTCAATTCCAAAATGTTGGACTCAATTCTAGTTAAGGTTTATGGAACTAGACCCTTACTTAAAGATCTTACCCGCCCAACCAAATACCCATCCAATATTGGTTTGTAACCAAAGTCTAGTTCTAGTAGGATGTTGGTTTGAGGTTTGGTTCATGTTCTACCAATGCAACCCTTTGATCCATGGCTCGCACAATTAAATTAAAATCCAAAATATGATGTGAAATTGGACAACACTAATACATAGGAACATTATGTGATTTGAGAGGTGGGATGTGAAAGAATTGTTAATTGTTTTGTGAAAAATGCAAATCAATTCATTTGTAATGATTTTTTTTCAAATGAATTTTCAAGTTCAACTTGAAAAATATGATTTCTTCCTATACAAAGAAATGTTTTTTTTTCCCAACATTTTTTAACTAGTAGAAAAAAAATTGTTGTTAAAGTGCATGATTACATGAATGAATTGTGTAATCACACATCCAATGAATTGAGGTTTAAATTGTCACTATTATTTTTCACCACTTCATTTCAAAGGAAAATGTTTTTTGAATCTATCACATGAAATGTAATTTTCCTCTCACCAAATCAATTGACATTTGTGATATTTAAAAAATATCAATGACACCCATGAAAAGGCCAAACATCTATTGCAACATATTGAACTCTTTAGTAAGAAATTGAACCTAATTTTCATGGATCATGGTGGAAGGCTTGACAAATCAAGCCACTTAAAATTCCTTAAAAATATAATATTTGCACAACATAATGTTAAGCAGTGATTAGAAACAAAATTCCAATGATTTCTTTTTGAATTTGTTTTTCCATTTTGAACAATTTTTTAAAATGGATATTTGGTTCTTATAAATAGCCACAAATACAAAATGAAGCTTAAATTTGGCTAAATTTTCATATGCATGATTGCCATTTTGATTAAATAAAAATATTGACCAAAACACATGAATATGTACTATGTGGTAGTGTACAAGATCAAATGGAGACTTAGTTTAAAGTAAGTATAAACAAAAGTCTTGCAATAATAAGACTTTAGTAAATTAAAAAAAAGAAAAACTTAGATTGTAAGTATAATGTGTTGTGTTTAGTATGTGGAGGATGAAATGTTTAAAAGATTTTCAAGGTATAAAACTTCACGACCTCCAACTCACATCGTCTAATGTGTGAAGCAAGATGTGGTTTAAAATATTGATACATTTTCATTCTTACTTCCATGAAAATTAGAAAAACAACCCAATGGAAAGGGAAAGTGAAGCATGAAAATATACATTTCCTTGTAAGGTTGCCATGTGCGATGTTTTTAATGCAACATGCATTTTTAAAAATATCTTTTAAATATGGTTAAATCTTTGTGTGCATGATGGCCACTTAGGCTACATAAAAAAATTCACAAAAACCCATTAATATGTATGATTTGGCAATCTACAAGATCAAATGGCAACTTATTTTAAAAGTAAGTAAAGATAAAAGTTGTGCAATAATTTAAAATTTTCATAACTAAAAAGATAGTGGCCAAGATGCTCCACATACTTGAATTGGGTATCACCAAGCTATTAATTAAGCTAGCCAAGGAGAAGGACAAGGAAAGAGGAAAGGAGAGGGAGGTGGCTATCTACTAGAAAATTGTTTCACTGAAAGCACTTGTCGATTGAGAACAATGGAAGGTTCCAATCTCAAGGGAATGTATACAACTAAATTATTGGCATTAATTCAAGTAATTCAGTTGAAGGGCATGCAATTACCTACATAGCCAAAAAGTTTCGTAATCTTGGCTGAGTAGGGAATTTAGGTAAATTAGGAATACCAATCTTTTTACTAGGTTACAAGATTTTTTAGCACTAACAAAGTTCGAAGCGAGTAAAACTAACATTGAATTTGGCATTGCCCAAGTCATTGACATCTTGCTTTGGAACTAGTTTCCAATAGACTTGAGATTTATATTACCAAATTTTGAGGAAGGAGATAAGGTGTTGCTTGGACAACATTGAAAACTTCAGTTGTAAGAGGCAACAAAGTTTTGGAAGCATGTTTTTAGCATGCAACCATTGATTTAGACAAGGAGATGGAAGATTTTGAATAGTTGGTGGGATGAGTTCCCAACCAAAAACCTCACAATAATCGAAAATTTTGCCAACTTTTGTACTAGTTTTATGATCCTAGAACTTAGGGCGATTTCATACTAGGATCTAATATCATCATTAGGGAAGTGCACTTTCATTGATTAATCATTGAAAGCATCAAGTTTTTGCAAAAAAGGAAGAACATAAAATCCAAGTTCGATTCGGCTTGAACAACTTTCCAATGCAAGGCCTCCATTGAAATTCAATTTGATGCCTACAGGTACTAAAATTCCTGCAAACCTTTTTACTTAGTTACATTCTCGCCTAGAAGGAGAAACAATTCTGATAAGGGACATACCACAATTGGATATTCCACTTAAATATTTTTTTGATGGAACTCTGCCACATAACTCAAGAAAGGCAACAGAAGATTACCACCCCCCTAACACTTCCTTTTTGGTACAAAGCAAATGTTTTCCACCTCTTATCAAAACCAAAATAATAATGGTTTCTTCGGTTCTATCTTTGTTGAAATCTTTGGAGGACCATTTACTCCATTTTAAAAACTTTGCCCAAATCATGGGCAACATTTCAAAGGCTTTTCAATTGGCCACAACCAAAAAGAACTCTACATAGGAGGTGTTGCAAAAGAGCCTATAGGAGATAGTCGATATTTGAAAGGCCAATTGCATACTACCAATTGGTGGGATGCTCTAACCATCTAACATCTACAAGTTGAGCTACAGAATTTGGAAAGCATAAAGAAAAGAATTAAAGAGTTGGAAACCAAAAACTCCAACTTTCGAAATGAATTAATTGAATTGCACAAATGGCTTACCAAAATTGGTAAGATTTTAGGCTCCATCAATTCAAAACAAGCTATGTTAAAGCAAAATTTTTAAAAGGAACAAACCAATCAAAAGGTTGTCAAACAATCTTTGAGATTAACCAACAAGCTATTCAAAACGGAAAAGGTGAAGGTGGAACGGTTGGAGGGCCAAAACAAAGTGTTTACTAAAAAAACATAAAAGTAATACAACTAAAGTTGAAGCAATCCACCAAAAAAATCTAATTGCTATAGCAAGACTTAAAGGAAATGAGGTAAAATCCGAACATGGTTATAAAGGAACTTGAGGCCTTAGAAATGGAGATGAAAAGATTGTGATAGAAGGTTGAACTCATCAATCTTTGCCACAATCGAATGGAAAACTCGACAATTTGAAAATGGAATATGCTCTCAAGAAGGCAAAACTCTTGATTTACTAATAGAAGAGTAAGAAAAACCAAGCATAATAATGGGAATTGGCAAAGAATAGGTGGTCGAGCTCAACTAAAAGGCATTTGAGTTTTATCGAAAAGATGAGGAATTGTACTAGCTACACTTAAAGACTTACCAAAAGGTAATGCTTCATTTGGTTATGTTACCTTTCAATTTCAACAAAACACAAGCTCAATTTAGATCTGAATCCAAATTCGACACACATAGCCATGAAGAGCATAGTGAAAGCATGCTGATGGAGGTGGATTCAATGGTTACATTAGAATTGCACCTTAATGAATTGGAGGTGGCCTCCAATATTGGAATTATTTTTAGTGATATCAACTTTTTTGGTGGTGCAAAAGGTTTTGTATCAATTCAAACCCTTGCCTTTTAGGAGTTAGAGCATTTTCTGGTGACACGATTGATTCAACTTTTTTTGATACAACAGACAAAGACGAATAAAAGGCTCCAATGGTTTGAAATGGTGTGGAGGGTGATGTTTTTATTTTGATACAATTGAAATCAGTTGTTTTCCATGTTGCTACTACACCAAATTCTTTTACCACATCAAAAGATGTAGGATTAGATGTTAACAAAAAAGTTGTAAATGAAACATAGGCCACATTTATTGAAAAGTAGTGTAAACAATATTGACTGTAATTACTAATACAATCCCAATTAGAAAGGGGATCATGTTGAAGGTAAATTTTATTGAAATTGGAATTTTATTGGATTTTCTATTGAAACCAAAATTTCCCTACCAAAATTCATTTACCGAGTTTTCTTTATTGACACTAGAAGAAAAACATGTATTTTCGACTACCCTTTGTGACTAAAATTTAGTCGTAAGAGACATTTTGCAACTAAAATCCTTTTAGTCGCCTAAGACAAGTCGCATGTGAAAACTAGTTGCAAATGACAAAGAGTATTGTATGAAAGAAAAAATCAATAAATACATTTCATCCTTTGACTCCATTGTATACGTATTGTCACATGTGACTAATATGCAACTATTTTGGTCACAATTGAAAGCAAATCATGTGCTGCCACGTGTCTTAATATATGATTATTATTATTATTTTGAAATAATCTAAGACGTTCAATTCAAAGATTTGGATGATCTTATATTATGACATGTGGCCCAATGTAAATATGCCATGTGGCATAAAATTAATTTAATAAAAATATTAATATTAGGTTGGTAGGTACATAAATAGGTGCCTACAATCCTTACCTACCTACCTACCTACCTACTTAGGTAAAAAAATAAATAGGTAGGTTTTACCTTC
>Ga0116227_10009096_pt1 | contig 18243 bp, 15 predicted proteins | sample S1TSphgellanicum_FD_89693 | JGI IMG/M metagenome (GOLD analysis project Ga0116227, IMG submission 89693) | Host-associated microbial communities from peat moss isolated from Minnesota, USA - S1T2_Fb - Sphagnum magellanicum MG | ecosystem: Host-associated > Plants > Peat moss > Unclassified... | reverse complement strand
GCCTCGGGCGCATCGCGGTAAAGCGGTGCCGTATCGCTGAGCGCCGCCCGTATCTCGGCTTCCTCACACTCTGAACGAATGAAAACATGCACCAGCTTACGCAGTCGTTCGGTGGGCGTTTTCGCGTGATTTTGCAGGATATGGCAGAGCATCTCGGTGGTTTGCCGCCATTCGTCGCTCTGTAATCGAAACAGTATTGCTGACTTATTGGGGAAATACTGATAGAGCGAGCCAATGCTGACGCCCGCCGTTTCTGCCACGCGTGCGGTGGTAAAACGGGTTGCGCCTTCCTTCGCTAAAACGCGAACAGCGGCTTCAAGAATGGCGGCGACCAGCTCAGTAGAGCGCGCCTGCTGTGGCTGTTTTCGCGAGGAAACACGCGGGATGGGGCGATGCGTCATGGTGATATCTGAACCCTGGACTGAATGCGATTAGAAAATGTGATGAATTCATCACATTATAAATATGAATGATTCATCACATTTTAGCCTGTGACTCACAGGTGCTCAACCCCAAGAGGATAACCATGACTACCTTAACAACGTCCCCCCTAGCTCCCTTGCTCGACCGCCTGTTTGCTGAAGCGGACAGCGTGACCAGCACAGTGCTGACCTCAGTCTCTGCCAAAGAGCGTGACCGACTGATGCACAGTAAGACCGAATACCTCAGTCTGTATGGACGTTTAAAAGACCTGTGGTTGCCCGTTTCGCGTGACACCGGTGCGCTGCTGTACATGCTGGCGCGGACCTCGAAGGCGCAAAACATTGTAGAATTCGGCACTTCATTCGGTCTGTCGACTCTGCACATGGCCGCGGCGCTGCGTGATAACGGCGGCGGAAAACTGATTACCAGTGAGTTTGAGCCGTCCAAGGTACAGCGCGCTCGTGCACACTTTGTCGAGGGCGGCGTGGCGGACCTGGTTGAAGTCCGTGAAGGTGACGCGCTGAAAACTCTGGCGGTCTCTCTGCCGGAGAAGATAGATCTGCTGGTGCTCGACGGCGCGAAGGCGCTTTACGATGACATCCTGGATTTGCTCGAGAGTCGCCTGAGGGTGGGGGCCATCATCGTCGCTGACGATGCTAGCTACAACGCCGAATATCTGGCCTATGTGCGTTCGGCGGCGAACGGTTATCTGTCGGTTCCGTTCGGCGATGACGTTGAGGTGTCGATACGTCTCGGCTAAAGACGCGGCGGCTGTGCGCCTTCAAAAACATGCTCGACGACCCAACTCGCGGGCTTGATTTCGCCCTGAGGACCAAACACCAGCGGCCGTTGGGCCGGTCGTCCATGGTCCTGAACGGCACCGGCAATATGGGGGCTGTCCCAAACGCCCCAGGTAATGACGGTGGAGACGGCGCGTGTGGCGAGAACCGCCTCGAGATAGCGTTTATAGGTCGCCGCGACCGCATCGTCACGGGCTTGCATCGAACCGTTAAACTGGCTGTCATCGACGTCCAGCTCGGTGACATAAACCGCCAACCCCAGCGCACGTACCGCGAGGATGAACCGCGCAAGCTCCGGCCCAAAGGTGTCGCCGAGGCGTAAATGCGACTGGATGCCAAGCCCATGAATTGGCACGCCGCGTTTTATCAGGCCCTGTAACAGAGTCAGAACCGCGGCACGTCTGCTTTCTCCATAGTGAGTGTCTTTTTCCAGCCCGTAGTCGTTGTAGCACAATACGGCACCGGGGTCAGCCTTATGGGCGGCATGAAAGGCAACGTCGAGATAGCGCGGGCCAAGCATTTGATACCAAAAGGCATTGCGCAGCCCGCCGGGTTGGCCATCTTCCAACTGAATGGCCTCGTTGACGACGTCCCACGAGGCCATTCGGCCGCGATAATGGGCGGCAACGGTGGTGATGTGTGCGTTCAGCACGCTCTCGGCGTTAGTCGGCGTCACGGTTTTGTAGACCCAGTCGGGCAGTGCGCGATGCCAGCAGAAAGTGTGGCCGCGCAGGCGTTGCTGATGGGCCTGGGCAAAGGCGGCGAGGGTATCGGCCTGACTGAAATCGTAGCGCTCGGGTTCCGGGTGAACGGTCTGCCATTTCAGGGCGTTTTCCGGGACCAGAATGTCTGCCTGACGGGCGACGACGTCACGGTAAGTCGCATCGGCGTCGAGCTTTTTCGGGTCTACCGCGAAACCAAAGGCAATGCCTTTATCTTTCGCCAGTTGGCGCAAGGGTGAAAAGGGGGCGGCGGCAAAGGACAGTCGGCTACCCATAAAGGGCGCGCAGAGCAGCAAACTCAGGGAGCCGAGAATAAAACCGCGACGACTTGCGGTTGAATTTTGTGTAGAGGCGGGACCTAAACCCATCGTTAACTCCATGAGCAGAATCGAAGGCGCTTATGGTGCTGATAGCCCAAAGACTGCGATGAGAGAGTGCATAGATAAAGTCTATGCATTAAACCAACAAATGGCGGATCTGCTCAATATGTCGGTACATCAGCTCCTGTATCTGTACCACATGCGCGGCATCCGCCTTTTCGCGCATTAAATAGATGCCTACGTTGTAGCGCGGGCTTTGCTGCGTGGTTTGCAGCGCCACGATGTTGTATCGGGCAAAGTAGCTTGCCATACAGCTTGGATAACTTAGCATCACCGCATCAGACTCGTTGATCATGTCCACGGCGGCCATCATCGAGTTGGTCGACCAGATAACCCTTTCTTGCAGATGCATCCGGTTACGCGCCAGCCTCTTTGGCTGCATATCTTCAACCATATGCTGAAAACGCCCCTCATCCGGGGTTAGTTCTACGCAAGGATAGTCCTGTAGATCGAAATTTTCGATCACCCGGCTGCACAGCGGATGCCCACGGCGCACAAACAGGCTGTCGGAGACCCCAAACAGCGGCAGGAAGCTGATCCCCGCCTTGGCATTAAGCCCCTGAATTTCATGGCCGATAAACAAGTCAATGTCGCCGCCGAGCAGCAGGTCCATCAGCCTGAGGTGGTTACCCTGATCGATATGAATATTCACGGTGGGATGCAGCGCCCGGTAGCTGTTGAAGCTGTCGCGCATAAACATGTGCCACCAGGCGTGGCCGGTACCCATGCGCAGACTCTGCACCTGGCGCGCCTTGATAATGGCCAACTTGGCCAGGGTGTTGTCGTAAATCCTCTGCATCATTTGCGCCTGCTCAAGCAGCAGATCGCCATACTCGGTGGTTTTGACGCCGGTCGAGGTGCGTTCTAGCAAAGGAACGCCAAGATTTTCCTCCAATTTCTTCATGTTATGCGTCAGCGTGGGTTGGCTAAGACATAATTTGTTTGCAGCATGACTCACATTTTTGAACATAGCCACTTCGATAAACTGCCGAAGAATTTTATCCACGATCACACATTCCCTTGATGATATAGAGTATTTCTATATCGTAGAGGCGAAAATCAATTTCCGCCAATGTCTCCGCTTCGCTATTTTTCTCGCATGACGGTATTCCCGCCATCACCTGAGAAGAAGCCATGAGAAGAGTGATCCCGGGACTGATTGCTGCCGCGCTGGCCCTGACGTCGGGTTTGACGCACGCTGATACGCTGCGAATGGAATGTCCACCTAGCAAGGAAGGTCGTCAGTTCTGCAACGAGATTAAGCAGCAGTTTGAGGCCCAGACCGGTAATACCCTGGCATTTATCGATCTCCCGCCAGCTTCAAATGAAAAACTATCCTTATTTCAACAGCTATTTGCCGCCAAAGATTCGGGGGCTATCGATCTGTTTCTGGCCGATACCGTCTGGATTGGCGTGTTGAACAAGCATCTGCTGGATTTGACCGACAGCGTGAGCAGTCTGCGCACAGAGGTTTTCCCTGCGGCCCTGCAAAATGATGTCGTCAATGGTCGTGTCAAGGCGATTCCGGCTTATATGGATACCGGTGCGCTCTACTACCGCAAAGATCTGCTGGAGAAATATCACGAACAGCCGCCTGTCACCTGGAGCGACCTGACGCGTATCGCGACCCGCATTCAGCAGGGCGAACGCGATGCGGGACATAAAAATTTCTGGGGGCTGGTCTTTCAGGGCAAAGCCTACGAAGGCTTGACCTGCAATGCGCTGGAGTGGGTGGCCTCGCAGAACGGCGGGTCGTTTATTGACTCCCAAGGCAATATCACCATCAATAATGCGCGCGCCGCACAGGCCCTCGACATGGCCGCAGGCTGGATAGGCAAAATCTCGCCGCCCGGGGCTTTGGGCTACATGGAGGAAGAGTCCCGACCGGTATTCCAGAACGGCGATGCGCTGTTTATGCGCAACTGGCTTTATGCCTACACCCTGGCTGAAGACCCGACCAGTCCTATCCGAGGCAAGGTGGCTGTGATGCCGCTACCGAAAAGCGATGACGGGGTTTCTGTCAGTGCGATGGGTGGCTGGCACTGGGCCATCAGCGCCTATACCAAGAATCCCCAGGCGGCTATCGCACTGTTAAAAATTGTCAGCAGCGTTCAGTCGCAGAAAAAGGCGCTGGCATTGATGGGGTGGGCACCTTCGCGCACTGCACTTTACGAGGATCCTCAGGTATTGGCGCAGGCCCCATTCCTTGCCGATTTTAAGGGGATTTTCATGCACGCCGTGCCGCGTCCGGCCACGCAAACCCGCCGTCAGTACGCTCAGGTATCCAACGCAATCTACAACACCACCTACAACGTCTTGAGCGGCAACAGTGACGGGGCGTCCGCCGTCGTGGCGCTACAGCAGCGGCTGGAAATCATTAAAGCCAAAGGATGGCGTTGAATGCAGTCCCCCCTTAACGGAATTCACGGTTTGGAGTCTGATGCATGAAGCAAGAAATCACCTCGTTATCCCTGCCCGGCAGTCAGGCCGGAAGCCGCGTAGCGAAACGCACAAAGCTAAGCTACCGGCTGCGTCGTAGCCGAATTGCCTGGCTGTTGGTGGCACCGGCCCTCCTTCTGCTGGTAGCCACCGCAGGCTGGCCGCTGTTGCGCACGCTGTTTTACAGTTTTACCGACGCCATGCTGGACGCACCCGATGACTACCATTTTGTGGGCTTTGCCAACTATTTTGACCTGAATCAGGGAGGCCACCATTACGGGGTACTGGCCGATCCGCTCTGGTGGCTTGCCGTCGGCAACACCTTGCGCTTTAGCCTGCTGTCGGTCTCGTTTGAGCTGGTGTTCGGTATGCTGCTGGCGCTGCTGATGAATCAAAAATTCCGCGGTCAGGGACTGGTGCGAACCGCCATTCTGGTGCCCTGGGCAATCCCGACCATCGTCTCGGCCAGAATGTGGAGCTGGATGTTTCACGACCAGTACGGCGTCGTGAATGACCTGTTGCTCAAGATGGGCGTTATTAGCACGCCGCTGGCCTGGGTCGCAGAACCGAAGCTGTCAATGTGGGCCGTGGTTATCGTTGACGTATGGAAAACCACGCCCTTTATGGCGCTGATGCTGCTGGCCGGACTGCAGCTTATTCCCCGCGATTTATACGAAGCCGCGCGGATTGATGGCGCTAATGCCTGGCAGCGTTTTCGTCGCATCACGCTGCCGCTGATTATGCCGGCGATGATTGTGGCGCTGATTTTCCGCGTGATGGATGCGCTCCGGGTGTTTGACCTTATCTATATCCTGACCTCCAACAGTGAATCGACCCTTTCGGTGTCCGGCTACGCACGTGACCTGTTGGTGAGCTATCAGGAGATGGGATCCGGCTCCGCCGCCTCGGTGCTGGTATTTATGATGGTCGCCGGCATCGCTGCCTGCTTCTTGATGATTGGCCGCCGTAACAGCGGGGAGGCGAAATGATGAGCCTGAAACTGCAACGACAAAAAATGGCCCAGCGCGTGCTGATTTTCACCAGCGCAGCCCTAGCCTGCATTATCTGCCTGTTCCCGTTCTATTACGCCATCCTGACTTCACTGCGTTCGGGGCAAAACCTGTTCAGGGTGGGCTGGTTACCCAACGAGATGAATTGGGGCAATTATGTCACCGCATTGATGGACAGTGGCATCGCTCGCAGCCTTCTCAATTCGGCGATAGTGGCGACCCTGACGGTAGGGCTGTGCCTGCTGGTGTCGATTACAGCAGCATTTGCGCTGGCACGCATTGGCTTCCGTGGCCGTAAGTATCTGCTGTTCACCATCCTTTGTGTGTCGATGTTCCCTCAGATTGCGGTGCTTTCCGGCATGTTCGAGCTGGTGCGTTTCATGGGGCTCTACGACTCACTCGGGGCACTGGTGCTGTCTTACACCACCTTTTCACTGCCGTTCACCATCTGGGTGCTGACCACCTTTATGAAGGCGATTCCCACCGAGCTGGAAGAGGCCGCCATCGTTGACGGTGCCAGCACGTGGACCATTATCAGTCGCATCTTTGCGCCGATCATGGGGCCGTCACTGGTCACCACCGGACTTCTGGCGTTTATCGGCGCCTGGAACGAATTCATGTTTGCCCTGACGTTCGTTATCTCCAGCGGCAAACGCACGGTTCCTGTGGCGATAGGCATGCTTCAGGGCTCCTCTCAGTATGAACTTCCGTGGGGCACCATCATGGCGTCCTCGGTGATAGTCACCTTACCCATCGTGGCGCTGGTGCTTATTTTCCAGCGACGAATCGTCAGTGGATTAACCCATGGCGCAGTCAAGGGCTGATGCCCGAATTACAACTTGCAGGAGAGCAGAATCAACTATGGCTACCAAAATCGTTTTGATAGGCGCGGGCAGCGCACAGTTCGGCTACGGCACGCTGGGCGAGATATTCCAGAGCACAACGCTGTATGGCAGTGAGATTGTGCTGCTCGACATCAATCCAACCGCGTTGGCGGCGACCGAAAAGACCGCCCGTGATTTTCTGGCGGCAGAGGACCTGCCGTTTACCCTGACGGCGACCACCGATCGCCTGACGGCGCTGCGCGGCGCTGAGTTCGTTATTATTTCCATTGAGGTAGGCGACCGCTTTGCCCTGTGGGATCTGGACTGGCAAATCCCGCAGCAGTACGGCATTCAGCAGGTTTACGGCGAGAACGGCGGCCCCGGCGGCTTGTTCCACTCCTTGCGCATCATTCCGCCTATCCTTGACATCTGCGCTGACGTGGCCGAGGTCTGCCCCAACGCCTGGGTATTCAACTATTCCAACCCGATGAGCCGTATCTGCACCACCGTACATCGCCGCTTCCCGGAGCTAAACTTTGTGGGAATGTGCCACGAAATTGCTTCACTTGAGCGCTACCTGCCGGAGATGCTGGGCACCTCATTCGACAATCTCTCCCTGCGTGCGGCCGGTCTCAACCACTTTAGCGTACTGCTGGAGGCTCGTTATAAAGACAGCGGCTACGATGCCTATCCTGACGTGCGCGCCAAGGCGCCAGACTATTTCTCCACTCTGCCTGGCTATAGCGACATTCTGGCTTACACCCGTAAAAATGGGCGTCTGGTGGAGACCGAGGGCAGCACAGAGCGTGACGCGCTCGGGGGCCGCGACAGCGCCTATCCATGGGCAGACCGAACTCTCTTTAAAGAGATCCTTGAGAAGTTCCACCATCTGCCAATCACTGGCGACAGCCATTTCGGCGAATACATTCGCTGGGCTAACGAGGTCAGCGACCATCGCGGGATCCTCGATTTCTACACCTTCTACCGCAACTATCTGGGGCAGGTACAGCCGAAGATTGAGCTAAAACTGAAGGAAAGAGTGGTGCCTATCATGGAAGGGATCCTCACCGATTCCGGCTATGAAGAGTCTGCGGTCAACATTCCTAATAAAGGCTTTATTAAGCAGCTGCCTGAATTCATTGCCGTTGAGGTTCCGGCTACCGTTGACCGCAAGGGGATTCACGGCATCAAGGTTGACATCCCGAGCGGCATCGGCGGCTTGCTCAGTAACCAGATAGCCATCCATGACCTGACTGCCGAGGCCGTGCTTCAGGGCTCGCGCGATTTAGTGATACAGGCGCTGCTGGTGGATTCGGTGAACGACAAATGCAGGGCGATTCCTGAGCTGGTGGACGTCATGATCTCGCGCCAGAGTCCTTGGCTCGATTACCTGAAATAAGCCGCATTGCTGCACCCATGCCGGCGGACGGCCGGCATTTCATTATCATGGATTTGGAGAACAATATGGCGCAATTGACGTTAGACAAAATTCAGAAACGCTACGGTGCCAACGCGGAGGTTATCCACCAGCTCGACCTGCATATTAACAGCGGGGAGTTTATGGTGGTGGTCGGGCCTTCCGGCTGCGGCAAGTCTACGCTGTTGCGCATGATTGCGGGGCTTGAGGAGATAAGCGGTGGCGGCATGTATATCGATGGCCATTACGTCAACGATGACAGCCCGGCCGAACGCGGTATCGGCATGGTGTTCCAGTCCTATGCACTTTATCCGCATATGAGCGTTTACCAGAATATGGCCTTTGCCCTCGAGCTGGCGGGCCATTCCAAATCAGAGATTGACCAGCGCGTGCGGGAATGTGCACGCATTTTGCAGCTGGAGAAGCTGCTGGAAAGGCGGCCGAAAGACCTGTCCGGCGGCCAGCGCCAGCGCGTGGCGATTGGGCGAGCTATCGTCCGCGAGCCTCGTTTATTTTTGTTTGATGAGCCGTTGTCGAATCTGGATGCGTCGCTGCGCGTGCAGATGCGCATGGAGGTCGCGGCGCTGCATAAGCGGCTGGGCGTGACCATTATTTATGTTACCCACGATCAGGTGGAGGCGATGACGCTGGCTGACCGCATTGTGGTGCTTAACAAAGGGAAAATTGAACAGGTCGGGACGCCTCTTGAACTCTATGACCACCCGGCTAACGAGTTCGTGGCTCAGTTTATCGGTTCGCCAAAAATGAACCTGATTCCGGCAACGCTGCGCCAGTCCGGTGAACGGCAAAGCGTGGTCGAACTGGACAACGGCAAGACGCTGGTGCTGCCTGTCGCGACCCCGGCGTCGGCACAGGGTCGAAGCGTTAACATCGGCATTCGCCCTGAGCATATTCGCAGCGGTGACGCCGCGCAGTGCGAATATCAGGGGGAAGTGAAGTTTGTTGAACAAATGGGCAATGAAACCTTGCTGTATTTGGACAACGGCAACGCGAGCGAACCCTGGGTGGTGCGCCATCCTGAACGCTCTGCTATTCGCGTGGGCGCGACGGTGGGGGTGCGGCTGCCGGTTGAGTGCTGTTATCTGTTCGACAGCCAGGGGCAGGCGTTTCAGCGTATCAAGGTAAAAAGTCACTCATCGGTCCCGGAGGCCCTCACGCTATGACGGATAGAAAGACGGCGGAAGCCTGGAAAGAGGCGGTGGTCTATCAGGTTTATCCGCGCAGCTTTATGGACAGCAACGGTGACGGTATTGGTGACCTGGCTGGCATTATTGGCAAGCTCGATTATTTGCAGCAGCTGGGCGTCAATCTCCTGTGGCTCTCACCGGTTTATCGCTCGCCGATGGACGACAACGGCTATGACATCTCGAGCTACGAGGACATCGCCGAGGTGTTTGGCACCTTGCAGGAGATGGAACGCCTGATCGCCGAGGCGAAAGTGCGCGATATGGGTATTCTGATGGATCTGGTGGTCAATCACACCTCCGACGAACATCCGTGGTTTCTCGAGGCACTAAAGTCAACGAACAGCCCTTATCGGGATTTTTATATCTGGCGCAAACCCGCAGCAGACGGCGGACCGCCCAACGATTTCCGCTCCTACTTTGGCGGCAGTGGCTGGACGTTCGACATTGCCAGCGGTGAATACTATTTCCATCAATTTTCCAAACGGCAACCGGATCTCAACTGGGATAACCCGCAGGTACGAGAAGAAGTGCACGCGATGATGAATCGCTGGCTCGACAAGGGGATCAGTGGCTTTCGGATGGACGTTATCGACCTGATTGGTAAAGACGTTGACAGACAGGTGATGGTCAACGGCAAGAATCTGCATCAGTTCATCCACCAGATGAACCGCGCCACCTTTGGGCATCGCGACTGTGTGACGGTCGGTGAAACGTGGAGCGCAACGCCGGAAGATGCGCTGCTCTACAGCGCCGAACAACGCGAAGAGCTGTCGATGGTGTTTCAGTTTGAGCACATCAAACTGTTCTGGGACGAGCATGACGGCAAGTGGTGCAATAAACCCTTCAATCTGCTGCGCTTCAAAGAGGTTATCGACAAATGGCAGCGGGCATTGGCCCATCAGGGCTGGAACTCGCTGTTTTGGAGCAATCACGACCTGCCGCGGGCGGTTTCTCGCTTTGGTGATGATGGCCGCTATCGTGTCGCTTCGGCAAAAATGCTCGCGACCGCGCTTCACTGCCTGAAAGGCACGCCTTATATCTATCAGGGCGAAGAGATTGGCATGACAAACGTGCGCTTTGCCAGCATTGATGACTATCGCGATATTGAAAGCCTGAATCTTTACCGCGAGCGGACGGAGGCTGGCGTCAGCGATGCGCAGATGATGGAAGGCATCTACGCCAATGGGCGCGACAATGCGCGAACGCCGATGCAGTGGGACAACAGTCCGCATGCCGGTTTTACTCAAGGCACACCCTGGATTGCGGCTAATCCTAATTATCAGCAGGTGAATGTGGCGGCGGCGCTGGCCTGTCCCGACTCTATTTTTTTCCACTACCAGAAGCTGGTGGCGCTGCGAAAAAAACTGCCGTTGCTGGTGCACGGTGATTTCCAGCAGATCTTCGCCGACCATCCTCAGGTCTTTGGCTGGCTGCGTAGGTTCAACGGTCAGACGCTGGTGGTCATCAACAATTTTACCCCCGAGCCCGTCACGCTCGACGTGCCTGAGGCGATGCAGGGAAAACAGGGGACCTGCCTGATCACCAACTCTTCACCGCGCGTGCGGCTGCCAGCCAGCCTGGAGCTGCAACCTTTTGAATCTTTTGCTTTATTACTGGAGAGGTCGTAATGGCGAACTGGTGGAAAGAGGCCGTGGCCTACCAAATATATCCACGCAGCTTTAAAGACAGCAACGGTGATGGCATCGGCGATTTGAACGGCATCACCGAGAAGCTCGATTATCTACAGGATCTGGGCATCGACCTTATCTGGATTTGCCCAATGTACAAATCGCCTAACGATGACAACGGCTACGACATCAGCGATTACCAGGACATCATGACCGAGTTCGGCACGATGGCGGATTTTGACCGCCTGCTTGCGCAGGTTCACGCCCGCGGCATGCGGTTGATCATCGACCTGGTGGTCAACCATACGTCGGACGAACATCCGTGGTTTATCGAGTCACGCGCTTCGCGTGATAACCCGAAGCGTGACTGGTACATCTGGCGTGACGGCAAAAATGGCGCAGAGCCGAATAACTGGGAGAGCATTTTCAACGGCTCGGCCTGGAAGCACAGTCCGGAGACCGGACAGTACTTTCTCCACCTGTTCTCCGAACGCCAGCCGGACCTTAACTGGGAGAACCCGGAGGTCCGTTCGGCCGTATACGCGATGATGCGCTGGTGGTTGGACAAAGGCATTGATGGTTTTCGCATCGACGCGATATGCCACATGAAAAAAGAACCGGCCATGAGCGACATGCCCAACCCGCTGGGGCTGCATTTCGTGCCCTCATTCGAACGCCACCTCAACTACGACGGGCTGCTTGATTACGTCGACGACATGAGTGAGCAGGTGTTCAAACGTTATGACATCGTGACGGTAGGGGAAATGAACGGCGCCTCGGCCGAGCAGGGAGAAGACTGGGTGGGCGAGGCGCGTGGGAGGCTGAACATGATCTTCCAGTTCGAGCACGTCAAGCTTTGGCAGGACAGTCAGGGAGGCTTGCGCGAGCCGGAGCTGGACGTTCGCGGTCTGAAAAACATCTTTACCCGCTGGCAGACGCTGCTCGAAAACAAAGGTTGGAATGCGCTGTACGTTGAGAATCATGACCTGCCGCGGGTAGTTTCCGGCTGGGGCGAGGTGTCGCGTTATCGGCGGGAAAGTGCGACGGCAATTGCCGCGATGTATTTCCTGATGCAGGGGACGCCCTTTATTTATCAGGGGCAGGAACTGGGCATGACCAATACGCATTTTGCCAGTCTGGATGATTTTAACGACGTTGCGGCCAGAAGGCGTGCCACTGAAATGCTCAGGCAGGGGATCGATGAGAAGGCGGTTCTGTCGTTCCTGAGCCGCAATGCGCGCGACAACTCGCGCACGCCGATGCAGTGGGATGAGAGCGTTAACGCGGGGTTCAGCACCGCCCGGCCCTGGTTCCCGGTGAACGCCAATTATCGTGAAATTAACGTTGCGCGTGAGCGAGAAGATGCCGATTCAGTACTCAATTTCTACCGTGCGCTGATACGCCTGCGTCGCCAGAAGCCGGTGCTGGTTTATGGCCGCTATGAAATTCTGCTGGCCGATCATCCTTATCTCTACGCCTATACCCGCAGTCTGGACCACCAACGGGTGCTGGTGCTGTGCAATATCAGTGCCTTGACTCAGGATGTTGACGCGAATCAGTTAGCGCTGGAAGGCTGGCAGCCGCTGCTGGGGAATTATTCGAATCAGGGAGAAAGCCAAAAACTGCGGCCTTATGAGGCAAGGATTTACCAGCGGCATGAAGCGGCCGAACTCCGCTAAATAAGCCTTAAATCGATGCGCGATGCAGCCAGGGGCTCGCCACGCGGACCGTCTCGCGATGGCTATCTCCGTTGATAATGTGCAGCGCACTCAGGCGACCAATCTCGTAATGGGGGAGCTGTACGGTCGACAGCGGCGGCAGAAAAAGGTCGCCAATGCCGACCATATTGTCATAGCCCAGCACGCCGACATCGGTGGGGATGCGGATGCCGTGTGAAAGCAAGGTCTGATAAACCAGGAAGGCGATACGGTCGTTGCCACAGATTACGCAGTCAAAGGTGGGTTTGCCCTGCGGCATCTGGGCCTCGATCATCGCCGGAATGTCCTGGTAGTGAGCGTCACCGTCCTGCATATAGCAATGTATCCACGTCTCGGGACTTAGACCCGCCTCGAGACCGGCGCGAGTCAGCCCCTTTTGGCGGCGAACGGTTGCCAGACGGGCAAAGGGCAGGTGCAGGCACAGGGGGCGACGATAACCCGCCTTCAGCAACGCTTTGACACCTTCATACTGACCCTGCTCATCGTCAGGAATATAGCTGGCCACCGGCTGGTGCAGACTTTCACAGTTTGCCAGCACACAGGGCAGCGTCAGGAGCTTGGCGGGAACCGGGACCTGTCGCAGGCCCATGGTGGTGTAAATTATCCCGCCCGGGCGGTGGGAGAGCAGCAGATCGACAATCTTTTCCGGACTGTCGTCGGAGAACATGTTGACCACAAAGCTGTTCCATCCGTGGGCGCGGGCCGTTTCTTCAATGGATAAGGCTATCTCAACCGAGAAGGGGGTTGTCACCGTGTCCAGCGCCAGCACACCGATCGTTTTGGGCGTGGCGCGTGCACCACGGATTTTTTTGGCCGACAAATCGGGGACGTAATTTAATTCGTTAATTGCGGCCTGTACGCAGGCAAGCGTGTCAGGTCTGAGCCTTTCTGGACTGTTTAAGGCCCGCGATACCGTCATTAACGATACGTTTGCCCGCTTTGCCACATCTTTTAACGACGCCATGAGTACCTGTCTTGATTGGAAAGTGTCTGGCCAATGCCCCTGTCTGCATCAGGCTATACAACTCACTTTATGATGTAAAAGGATGCGGCGATATTTTTGTTCACCGTCATCTCCCGGAGGAGTCTTTAAACATGACGTCAAAATTTGATCATGCTCCCAATTGCACTATGTTAACGTTAACTTGTGTGATTAACATCATGTATCGCCGCAAAAGCAGGTGAGGGTGATGATTTGTTAACGTTACCATTTCATCATTATCCCTCATAGAGATCGTTATGATGAAAAAACATCATTCTCGCAGTTACTCGCTTTTAAGTGCGCTGTTGTTCTTCTTTTTTGTGAGCTGGTCATCCTCCGGCTCTTTGCTTTCCATTTGGTTACATCAGGAGGTGGGATTGAAAGCCATGGATACCGGGATTATTTTTTCCGTAATGTCAGTCTCGGCGCTCTGTGCCCAGGTTTTTTATGGCTTTATTCAGGACCGGCTCGGTTTACGCAAGAACCTGCTGTGGTACATCACCGCGCTGCTGTTCCTTTCCGGGCCAGCCTATCTGCTGTTCGGTTATCTGCTCGGTATCAATATTTTGCTGGGCAGTATTTTCGGTGGCGTGTTTGTCGGAATGACCTTTAACGGGGGGATTGGAGTCCTCGAGTCTTACACCGAGCGGGTGGCGCGTCAAAGCACCTTTGAATTTGGCAGGGCTCGCATGTGGGGGTCGCTGGGCTGGGCAGTGGCGACCTTCTTTGCCGGCATTCTGTTCAATATCAATCCAAAACTCAACTTTCTGGTGGCGTCATGCTCCGGGCTGGTGTTCTTTGGTCTGCTGGCACGTTTAAAAGTGAATACGCCAGCGAGCCTTGAGAAACTCGAACTGGGGATGGCGAAAGTCACGCTTGAAGACGCGCTGAGATTATTGACCTTATCGCGCTTTTGGAAACTGGTGTTTTTTGTAGTTGGAACCTGCATCTACGGCGTCTACGACCAGCAGTTTCCGGTTTATTTTGCCTCTCAGTTTGCCACCCTGCATCAGGGGAATGCGATGTTCGGCTATCTCAATTCGTTCCAGGTCTTCCTGGAGGCGGCCGGGATGTTCTGCGCCCCATGGCTGGTGAATCGCGTGGGGGCCAAAAACGGATTGATCTTTGCTGGCATGACGATGGCTCTGCGCATGATTGCCTCGGGGCTGGTGGAAGGGCCGCTGCTCATTTCCATCACCAAACTGCTGCATGCCGTAGAACTCCCCGTTCTGCTGGTTTCCATCTTTAAATATAACAGTCTCAACTTCGATAAACGTCTCTCCTCAACCCTCTATCTTGTTGGCTTTGCCTGCACCAGCTCGGTGATTGCGACGGTCCTCTCTCCGCTGGCCGGCTATAGCTATGAAAAATATGGATTTGCCCAATCCTATCTCATCATGGGGCTGATGGTATTTAGCACCACCTTTATCTCAATCTTTCTTTTACGCAGCAATAAGCCCTCTCCAGAAGATTTATTGTCACAACCTTCTGCCGTTTGAATGAAATAAGAGTGAATGAATATGACGTTATTAATAGACAAAGCCGAACAAGCACTCAGGGTTAAAGGTGAACAGCTGAACAGGCGCTGGTACCCCGAATATCATCTGGCGGCAAGAGCAGGCTGGATGAATGATCCTAATGGCCTGGTCTGGTTTGAGGGCTGGTATCACGCATTTTACCAGCATCATCCTTATTCCACGCAGTGGGGGCCTATGCATTGGGGCCACGCACGAAGCCGCGATTTGCTGCACTGGGAACATCTGCCCGTCGCGCTCGCGCCAGAAGGACCGGAAGATAAAGACGGGTGCTTCTCAGGCTCTGCGGTTGTCAACGGTAACGAGCTAGCCCTCGTCTATACCGGGCATAAGTTTCACGGCTGTCCTGCGAGCGACGATAACCTTTATCAGGTGCAATGCCTGGCAACCAGCGAGGACGGCATTCATTTTAATCGACAGGGACAGGTGCTCGATACGCCGGCCGGACTGCACCATTTCCGCGATCCTAAAGTCTGGAAAGAGGGCGAGAGCTGGTACATGGTTGTCGGCGCACGCACCGAAGATACCGGCATGGTAAGGCTCTATCGCTCAGAGGATCTTCGCCACTGGCATGATGAAGGGGTGCTTGCTGTCGCCCCGCAAGGCATGGGATTCATGTGGGAATGCCCGGATTTCTTCACGCTGCGGGGCAAACAGGTGTTGATGTTTTCCCCGCAAGGTATGCAAGCCGAGGGATATTCGAATCGGAACTTATTCCAGAGCGGGTCTATCGTGGGGCACTGGCAACCGGGAGAAAACTTTGTGCAAGAAGTCGCGTTTCAGGAGCTAGACCACGGGCACGATTTTTATGCGCCACAAAGTTTCCTTGCACCCGATGGTCGGCGCATTGTGATTGGATGGCTGGCAATGTGGGAATCACCGATGCCGGAACAGCGTGACGGATGGGCAGGAATGCTCTCTTTACCTCGTGAACTTACCCTGACGGCGGAAAATCGTCTGCAAATGCGACCCGTAAAAGAGGTCGAAGCAATGCGTCAGGATTTCTCAAGCTGGTCGGCGCAGACTCTGGATAATCAGGCGCTGTGCGTGATGGACCACTGCGAAACGACGGAGGTGATTCTCGAGTGGGACAGGGTGGGGAGTGATGCAGAGCAGTACGGTATTGCTCTGGAGGAGGGGATGCGGCTGTATGTTGATAACCAGGCCCAACGCCTGATTCTGGAGCGTCATTATCCGCAGTTTGGACTCTGTGGCCAACGCAGCGTGCCATTACCGCAGACGGCAGCATTGTCACTTCGGGTCTTTTTCGACAAGTCCTCCGTTGAGGTTTTTGTTAATGATGGGGAAGCCTGCCTGAGCAGTCGTATTTATCCCGACCAACGAAAGCTGCATATCTTTGCCTGGTCAGGTAAAGCCGTGCTCAATGAAAGTGGTGCCTGGTATTTAAAATAATTTGTAAATAATGACCTTGCCCGTAATAAACGGGCGGGTTTCTCACATTAATAATAAAATATAACCCTTCGGCAAGGATTAATTCGATGAATAAAAAAGTCGGACTGGTGCTGTGTTTCAGTATTTTCTCTGGTGATCTTCTTGCACAATCCTCTCTCACATTAGAGCAGCGGTTTGCGTTACTCGAACAGCGGTTACAGTCCGCAGAAAAACGCGCGGATAAAGCTGAGGCGGAAATTATAAAGCTAAAGGAAGGGGCGGGTGAAATAAAAGAGAATATCGTCGCCGTGGTTAAAAGAGAAAGTCCCCCTTTAGTGAAATCAAATCCTAATGCAGAACTAAAGTTCTATGGTGACGTTGAATTTAATCTCGATGGCGCAAGCCGTACGGGCAGTTTAACTTCGTTAAAAACTAGCGCTAATAAAAACTGGGCACCGGGTAATAAGGAGCGTTGGGATATTAATGGACGTATATTGTTAGGTCTGGAAGGGATGCAAAGGTCGACCGCTGGCCGTTACGCCGGATTCAACGTTCAGCCGCTGGCGGATATGAATGGCAAGATGAATCTTGACGATGCGGTATTCTTCTTTGGCCAACAAAACGATTGGCAGATGAAAGTCGGGCGTTTTGAGGCCTACGATATGTTCCCGCTGAATCAGGACACTTTTGTCGAGTATTCCGGTAATACCGCAAACAATCTCTACAGCGACGGCTACGGCTATATTTACATGATGAAAGAGGCACGCGGCCGCAGCAACAGCGGTGGCAACCTGTTGGTCAGCAAAACCCTTGGCAACTGGTATTTTGAGCTCAATAACCTGGTCGAGGATGGCAGTTCTCTGTATGTCGACAGCCGCTACCACGGCACGGAATTGGAAAATCAAAAAAATGTGGTGTACACACGTCCGGTTGTGGCGTGGCAATCCGGTATTTACTCCGTTGCGGCGGCGATGGAAAGCAATCTGGTCAAGAATGCCTATGGTTATAACGACGGCAACGGGAAATGGAACGATCAGTCCAGGCGCACGGGCTATGGCTTAACCATGACGTGGAATACGCTGAAAAACGATCTCGAGAATGGGATGGTCGTTAACCTCAACACCGCCATGATGAATGCGAAAGAGGAGAAGGACTTCAGTGCGGGCGTTAATGCGCTCTGGCATCGCGTCGAGCTGGGATATATTTATGCTCATAACAAGATTTCCGAGTTAATATTTCTGGAGTTAATGAAAGCTGTGATAATGAATGTGCGATTCTGGCGCCGGGTAATTATGATATTCACACTCTGCATACTTCCTGGCAGCTTCCTGATATTATGGCAATGCCTAACTTCAATATTTATCTGGGTGCCTACACGTCCTGGCTAAATGCCTCCTCTGAAGAGCAGGGCAATCATCAACCTCGTTATGGCGCACGGCTGAGATTCAAATATCTGTTTTAAGACAGGGCGGTCTTTTTCTCCGCTAGCCTTGCTGCCAATCAGATAAAGACTCCCCTGGATAAAAACAGGGGGGCTTATGCAGTCTTGGAAACAGCGATAGCTATATAGCGGATCAAAGATGGAGAAGTTTCTCAAAGCATTTCTAGACGAAAAGAACAATGGAATAATACCCATGCTGCAACTCTAGAGGATTATAAAATAAACGAAAGAGAACTGAGCCTTTATACTGATGAGACCCTACAAGCCGATTGTGAACAGGAACTAAAAGATGCCTTGGGAGGATAATTCAAGTCTTTAAAAGAT
>Ga0116227_10009095_pt1 | contig 18245 bp, 15 predicted proteins | sample S1TSphgellanicum_FD_89693 | JGI IMG/M metagenome (GOLD analysis project Ga0116227, IMG submission 89693) | Host-associated microbial communities from peat moss isolated from Minnesota, USA - S1T2_Fb - Sphagnum magellanicum MG | ecosystem: Host-associated > Plants > Peat moss > Unclassified... | reverse complement strand
CATTGACCAGAATGTTGGTTGCAAAGATGGTTCTCAATATTATCATAACGAAAGGGATGGCTCCATCCTTGAACAGTAGTCGCAGCCTTGCGCTTAGACCCAACCTTCTCCTCCCGACCAAATGCAATGCAGAAGCGGCATTGAAGGCCAATCACTTTCGACGACTTGGGATCACGATGCGCAACCTTAAGACCATAACGGACGTCATTGTCCTTAACATACCCCGACGAACGTTTTCCAGACATTGCAGAGAATGATACAAATGTGAGATCGATTTTCCAAAGCACACACGTGCCCCCTCTTGCACCACCACACAACTCATCAATTTAAGCGTGACAATGGGTGGATATTCAAGTAGTTAATTTAGGCGCGACGGCGAGCGGACATTTATGTAGTTAATTTAAGTGCGACGGTGGGCGAACATTTAGGTAGTTAATTTAGGTGCAACAGCAGGCAGACATTTAGGTAATTTAGGCGGCGCGGCCTCTGATCGCCTATTTTACGCATGCATGCGCATGCCTGATCATAACACATTTATGTTCATTACACTATGTTTAACATCATAATCAACTTAACTAAATTTCTATCATAATATTATTACTTTAATAACTAAACACATTATAAATATTTAGATCTTGAATTTTATTCATCTTATCACGCGTTTTTCATTTTGTCATCCATATCAACAAAACATTCATAAAAAATTTGAACTTAATTTAAAATTTAATTAAACTTGATTAATTAAAAGAATATAAAAAATCAATTCAATTAGTTAAAAATTTTAATTTTAATTAATATACATTTTTAAGGTTTTATAATTCAAATGTAATTGCTTGGATCTAATTATGAAACAAAGTCCTCAACGTTCATCTTGTGACTTTTTTAACATACGTTTTCAACCAAAATGTGCAGGTGTTGAAATGATTAGAATACCTCATGTTCATTCTAATATTTTGATGATTGTAGAGTTGGGGGTTGTTAACAGTCAATTTTACAAATTCTTGAAACTTTGTGGTTATAAAAATCTTCCCGATGGTCAATCTTGTTTTTCTAAAGGCAATAGGCTACCCTTTAAAAGTTTTTTTAAAAAAATTGAAGGGTTGGTTCTTAAAGAAAAATTCTTGATTAGAATTTTTGCTTTTGGCATCTTCGGAATGATTTTGCTACAAGTCAGACGCGTAATTCTAATCATGCTGTGAAGGTTGGGGAGAATGTAATTACGAGGAGCGTGAAGCTGAGGAACAAGCAAAGAGGGAGTGTTTATGTGAACAATGGCTCTATGAGCAAGAACTCATGTGCAATACATTCTCTTACCCCTCTCTTATTTCTCCCTTTCCTCGTTTGGGCATTATTTCTCAACTTGATATTTTGATGCATAAGGTCACGAAGTAAAATTTGAATTTGGGTATGATCGACTCGCAAAAAGTGTATCACTACCATTACATCTGACGCTTCTATGAGTGGAACAAATTCGTGGGAAAATGATGGCCACCAACTCCTCATGGTGAATCAACATGGAATTTTCATGAATCTCGTGAAAATCATTGAAAATCGAATAGTTTCCCTTGTTTTGCCCTTCATGTGACGTTGTGAGCCTGAGCCCTATTATTTGCAACATTGAATCAAGGACATTGTGCCCTTCGCCACGAAAATGTCGAATTATCCAAGCATTATCGTCTAAACCCAAATGTTTGGTAAAACACAATTTGTTGTTCCTACGAACAATTCACATCCGATCAGATGCAATCTGTTTACGAACGAATTTCAAATCAAAAACCTCGTGATTGAACCAACATCTATGTTCAAGATGGGCACGGGATTATAAAGAGGTGCTAACCAATCCGGAGGCTCTTCCACTGTCACGATGTTGCCGGACAGTTCATCTGGCATTTGGAGCGCATATTGGTCTCTCATTGCCAAGTGTTCGGGCTCTTCCCATTATGCAAGTGTCACGGGTTGTGAATGTTAACCTTGGCACATGACAACGTCAATACACACGAATGAAATTGCAAGGACAAACAATGCATTAAAACTTAAAACATCGTTTGGAAACAAACTTGACTTGTGATGCAGCCCGTGACTCCTGCTTAAGCTGAAATTTGCCTCTCTCGCAATTGTTTAAAATCATGTTGTCTCGAAATCCTTTGAAATTCTTGGGTGTCAACCGTGCAAAAAGCCTCAAACAAACTCTAATGGATTCGTTTAGAGTTGTGTTCTTCAAGATTTGTGCTTGGCTAAAATGTCCAGGCACATGTTTCAGAACAGTGTCCTTCGATAGCCATTAAATCCATGGCAATGGATGTTATGGGATTTAAACCCTACGAAGGACGAACAAAGAAACAAGTATTCAAGTCCGCATCATCGTTCTTAATCAAATATTGCCCAAGCCATGAAAATGTGAATATTTCTCACAATGTACCAAACTAATATAGTCATCATGAACCGAAAAACGTACTAGCCGTAATCACTCCTAAAAGTATTTCGTGACCTCCAAATAGTGAACATAAATAAAAGCATCATAATCTACTCTAAACTTAATGCAGACAATTAAATAAACATCTACAACTTGAGTTTTTTTCCCACATATGTGGCAACAGGAAGATTCAAAAACAATAGCTTAAAGCTCGAAACACGACTATGCCCTACGACTTTTTGAGAAAACAAACAGAATGCACAAGTTGAATTTATTTATTAAATATGATATCATTTATACCACACACAAATTCATTATGAAATGATAAACTATCCATGTGACATTTTAAACTTTTGTTTTACAAACTTGTTACAAAATCACAAGTCTAACGAACTCAACATTTTTCACATATATTTTCACAAAATTTGTTAACAAGGTTTTTTTTTTAAATTTAAATATAATATAATGATTATATTTGACATTTAATATTAAATATAATTCATATATTAACTTATAAAAATCTAAACTCAAAACACATAATAAAATCTGCACACACAATGAGATCATTTGTGAAAATTATGTTTTATAAACATAATAATCATCTTTGTAAAATGGTCCATAATAGAATGGTCGATTAAACAGAATGATTTTAAAAATAGAATGATCCGCACAATAAAATATTTTATATAACAAAACAAATGTTAAACCTTCACCTCTTGGCAAAACCATTATCTTTTATTAGTCAAACCCCTATATATTAGCAAATATTGCACATGTTAAACATCATAGATGCAATATTCACATATAAGTGAATTTTAAATTGGAAAAACATGTAAGTTTGTAAATATTACAGTATTAGTTAATATAATAATAAACATTTCAAAACATAAATGCAAATATTACATAGTCGGTAAACAAATCATTAAAGTTTTTGAAAACACAATGTGAGTATTATAAAATGGCAATGGCACAAAATGTAATTTAATAATTATGAATGTGAATATTGCATGGTTGACCAAAAAACATTAATGAAGAATTTGAAAAGATAATGTAAAATGACAACATTACAAAATGAAGTTTAACAGTTATGGATGTGAATATTACATAGTTGAACATAAAAATTGATGAAAAAATAAAAGGGTTAATGTGGGTACTAAGGGGTGAAAACATTAAGTAAAATAAAAATTCAAAAACTCATTATGTAGTTAGTTGAAACTAACATTTAGTTTTCATGTACATAAAAGTTACATGCAAAATGCATTGAACCATATGAATGGTGTTTAAAGAACATAAATCAATAAGATCATTTTCTATCACTCCATGTCATAAATTTGGTAATAAATTGTAATTGTTTCAATCACCTTTGTAACATGGTGACATATGTGTGTAATTTTAAATGCAAGATGTGAATAATTATATTGATTCTCCAAAAAAAATTCTTATTCCAACACACATGAAAAAGAAAGGAAAAAAAACAATAAAAAAATAAAGGAAGAAACATCAAGAAAATAAGGGAAGAGGAATGTAAATTCATTGTTATGCAAAGTTGTGTTATCTTCAAGGTTATACTTTAATCCTAAAAAATATTGATACAAAAATTTATTATAAAATATTTTTCCATTTACAAGTGTTGAAAAATTGAAGAAAATGTTTATTTTTAAAAATTTACATTTTTTGAATGCTTGAAAAAATAACTTTAAAAAAAAAATGCTAGTCCATAAATTGTCCCCAACATATTTTTTATCATGCAATGTAAAATTTTGTTAGCCTTGAACATGAACACTATTTCACATTATGTTTGAATATTTTTTTAATTTGATAAACAAAATGTTACGCTTATTTTCTCTTCCATTTCAACCAAAAACATATATTTTAAAAATGTGTAAACAAAACAAGTTACATCATCATTCATCATTACAAAAAATGAAACTCACTTTTTTATAACGAAACAATAAAGTAAATTTCATCATCATCTTTGTCTTTATGATTATTGATTCGTAGTTTTTAGTCAAGCCAAAACTGGTGAACGGAGATTTCTGCACCAAACAACCTTCATCGTCCATAATATCCAATCAAATTATTTTTTATCAAAAAATTTCATAAGTTTAGGCAATTTTTTTAAAAAAAAAATTAATCATTTTTTTGACAAATTCATAAACTTTGTGTGAGCCATGGATTACAATTCAACACATTGTTAGGTTTTAGTTTTATAATTTTTCATATTAATAATGATTTGAATCCTTATAAACTTCCAAATAATAATTATTAATGGTTGAATTAACCTTTGAATATTTCCAAGCATGGAGGACTTCCTTATTTAAATTGATGTAATGATTAATTAATTTTAGAACCTAGTTAACCTTCTAAAATGCATTATCTTTTTTATGTTACAGAGAGGTGAAAAGGGATGTAGAATTAGATGTGGTTTTACTAATATATTGGGAATATAAGCCCATAATTAACATTAACATTTTGTCATGATAATATTAAACTAATTTTGCAGAATAATCTTTAAACACTAATGATGTATTTGTAAGATTTTTAGGATGCAGTCCTAGTACATATTTATTCAATCGTCACTTCTATCAAATTCCTAAATAGAACTAAGTTCGAATTTAGATATTAACATTTTCACTTAAGTAGCCTCAAGTGAATTAGATTTAGTAAACAATTAAAAAGGGACAGATCATAATTACAAAAAACCCAAAATGCAACAAATGGTGTGAACTAAGTATTCGATTCGATGCTTCATGGAAAGGGGGTTGATTGGGCTTCATAGCTAATGATAATAGCAATCACCATAAATCCAAGTTTGAAAATGAAGACAAACATCGTCATCTTCACACTAACATTCTTCAAACCTTTTCGATGTGGTTCCATAAACATGAACAAATTTTAAGTAGATTACTAAAGCATGTGGGTTAGGAAATAATCGATGATCCCATTTTAAATGATCTACTCAAGTGCGCACCATTCTTCTGGATGATTTTTCTTCATGTGACCATTGAGAAAAATTCACGTCAAGCGATGTTTATTCAAACTCTTCTTTTACTAGCATAACTGGAGGATTCGAAAGTGTAGCAACATTATTCATCATGATTGAATTTTCACATGTATCAACAAAAATAAAAAAAAGTAGCCGAAATAATTTGGTACTTGCATTTGAAAGGGGTCAATGCTTTTATTTAAGAAATTAAGATAAACGTAATGTGTGGTAGTGATGGTGAAACTTCATGAAAACCCTAACAACCTAATTCCAATGGATTCGTGAAGTCTTAATTTCAATGGTGAATCTAAAAAATACATGAAATTTTTTGTAATGGAAATTTTTATTCCAATTTATTATGTATTACACAATTAATTAATATGCGATAAGGAATAACTAGGGGATATTAAAAAAGTAAATGGTACACGAAAATGTTACTAATACCATTGAGTTGATTTAGTCAAATGGGAACTCAAGGATGTTTACTTATTATTATCGATAAATTATCCTAATAGGTAGTTACTTGAAATAATTAGGATGAAAAAGTAGGATGTTAAAATCAAACAAACAAATTTGACAATGATTAAACTTAAGAACCCCATCAAGATGTTCAAAATAGGGAAAAAGATGAATCCTCAAATTCCATTGGTCATGAAGATTATCATCATATTTGATTGGAGAATGGAATCCTTTTAGTGTTTCATTAAACACAATAATTTTCATCCAAAACTCCATTGGAGGGTCAAATCATTATCGATTCCCATTAGTTCATGAATAATGAAAAGGCCATTGATTAGAAGGAAGGATTTCCACAACTTCCATTAGACAATGAGAACAAGCTCATGAAAGGGTCATGGAAAATGTGGGTAAAAAAAAAAATTATTTTGTGTTTTTCTTCAGAAGAGGGAGAGAATGAATGTGTGAAAGGAACACTAGTTGTTATGTGTGAAGAAATGGTATTCATAGAAAAAAATGTGTGTAAACAAAAAAGCATGAAAGGAAATTATGTGTAACAAGTAATCATAATGGAGTTCATAGAATGATTTCCATGAACAAGCTTCTGGATTTTTTACTAAAATATTTTTTCCTTTTAGATCCATCGTTGGATTTATCTCAAACTTTAAATAATTTTAGTTTAGGTGTAAAATGTTCTTTCAAAATTTCAGCATCATTGGGGTTATTACAAAGGAGCTACATTTGCCGAAAGTAGAAGGGGTTGAAATTAACCTTTTTTTTTCAAAATTGGTCAAAATAACTTTTAGTTTTGAAACATAACTTTTGGTTTCAGAAAGAAAAAACTTATAAGATTTTGTAGGATTGTTGTTTTAAAGATTAATTTTCCAACAACCTTATGCATGTTAGATTAAGAGATTTTATGAAGAATTATGAGGAATGGAATGAAGGGGGGTCAACTATCAAGCGTGAATATTGATTAAACATTAACATAAAGCATTTTCACATCTCATCATGGTGAGTTTTGATTCTTTCAAAATGTCTTGGTATGCTCCAAATGGACACAATGCATTAAATTTTTCAATGAATTTCATTACATCCTATTAAACCACCTTAACTTGTTAAAATACATCTATATAATAATTCCACCCTCAAATAAGTTTTGTGAGTGTATATTTTCATGTGGAAGGGTGTGCAAGAATTCTTCACATTTTGGTGTGTTTGTCGAGAGGTGGAAGTGTTGTTTTAACATGGAGGTAGTGTGGTTCTACTAAATTGGTGGTGTTTCGTTTACAAGCTCATGAATTTTTGGCATGGGGGTTGAAGAGGAATATTGGAGTATGGATTGAATACCAACTTGGCACAAGTTCATTACAAATCTAATTTACAAGTAAGTTTTTTTTTTTTCATTTTCTTTGCATTTGAAATTTAGGTGAAGAACAAAGGAAGGAGTGAAATTAGGCTTGTTGCCTATGAGAATCATCGAAACATTCCTTCCTTTTTCTTCCTCTCATAGTTCAATTGGGTTCAATTGAATGCCAAGGAAATTTTCCCACTCTATTGGATTGTTGTTTGGGAAATCCTTGAGTGTTGTGATAATTGCTTTGAATTCCATAGAAATTTTTGTTGGTGAAGTTGGGTTGATGACCAACATGATTTTAGTAATGTTTGGTGAAGTCGAGTTGATCACCGACAAGACCATTTTTTGTTGTCGAACCTTGGGGTTATTAGAGCGATGGCTCAATAATCTACAAAAGCTTTTCTAGTTGTAGGTTGAATCCACAAGTTCCCCATAATCTTGTGTCCCATCAAATTTAGTCCGTCTTAAGTAAGAGAATGTTGTTTCCATTCTAGACTTAATTTCATAATTTAAATATAATAATTTATATATTAAAAAAATGATTTGGGTTAAGACTTGGATGTAAGGTGATGGTTTTAAATAAATAATCAAATAACATTCCAATGATAACTATCTAATGCAAGTGAAGTGAGGTGTTATAATATAGTCGATATTAATTTACTTTATCAGTATAATGATTATTTAGATGTCTGTTTAAACTAGGTTACAAAAGAAACTTTTGGAAATCCAAGGTCTAAACCCTAATCAAATTAATCATCAAAATCTAATAGATTTCCAAACTTTGATTATTTCAACATCATTAAACAACATGGCTTCTCAATCAGTTGTTAATTAGCCAAACCCACCACCCTTACCGATGATTAACCCACCATCAATAATTAATTTACCACCTCCTATGGTGAATCCACCACCACCTCTTAATCCAATTATAAATCCCATAATGTTACCAAGGGGGTTACCCATCATCATCCCACAAGGCTTAATGCCAATTACCACGCCTTCAAATTTGCTTAAGTTTTTAAGAACTTGGAATGAAAATCCAACTACCCATGTAGAACGATTCATGAAAGTGTTCATTACGAACTTGGTCACAGACTTTACTTATTACCCAGTCTAGTTCCCCATCACTTTAGATGTATTAAACATAAATTTAACTTTTATAAATGTTAATTTGTAATAATTTATTAATAAAATATTAACATATATTAAATACAGTTTTTATATTTTTATATGTTAAATTAAAATTTGGATAAGTATTAATTAATTAATTGTTAATTAGTATATCAGTTCCTACTTAATTAGATAACTATTTTATTTATCAATAAAACCCACCTAACCTTTTTAAAAAGGTGAGTTTGAATTTGTTGTATTTTTATTTATTTGCAATAATATTCATAAGATTATTTTTGTTATTTTTTGAATTTTAATGTATATTTTGTGTATAGTTTAAACATGCATACATAGAAATAATGAGATTCTTTTGTGCATGTTTTTGTAAAAGTGTATACTTTGTCTATTATCAATGGAAAGCATAACAAAAGCTAGGTCTCTTGTGTGGTTTCGTATCATGTTCTATAGTTAATCTGAAGTTAAGCTTTATCTTTAACGTATATAGTACCTTAAACCCAAGAAGGTAAACACATGACAAGGCTGAAATATTTAGTACCCAAGTAGGGTATTAGAAGAGTAGTAGATTTTTTTGTCCCAACTAGCTTAAGGAATATATTCACCCTGACATTTACATACGAGGGTATATCATGGTAAAATATTTACCCATCCAACATTAGGTAAGGGTAAGTCTCAAATATGTATTCTTACCTTAAACTAGGAGACAAGGCAAGTCTAAACTATTTACCAACTAGGTAGTGTAATTATAGAGTAGTCGAATGTTTTTACCAGTCACAAATGGTATATTTTCACCTTGACATTTATGTAGGGAATATTCCATCACTGGTGAATCACTGTTTCATATACAATATAGACCTAGGGTTTAGGGTTTAGGGTTTATGACATACATCATATATGTCAATCCTCAATCTTTAAATTTCTATGCAAATTTTGTTGCTGTTTTTTTCTTTGGGTGGAGGGCAAAGTCTCAGTCAAATCCTTCACTTTGAGAATGAAGATTGATAGTGTAAGCTTCATTAGCACAGGGCAACTCTGCCCTTTCAAATATAAAGCCCATATTTAGACTTTACATTGCAGAGCTTGTCTCTTTGTGTGCACCAAAACTGTGTCTCTGGGATCACAAAAGTGGCAACACAAGCAAAGCTCAATTGGCCAGGCTCAAAGATTGGCTGTTCTTCTCTGTCTGGACAAACCCATTGTACTTTGATTGCTCATAGGAATTTGCTGGCTACAAACATGTGCTCAACTTTGTTACTAGCTGCATGTAAGTAGCCATGGCAACACCAGCTCACTAGGTAGGCTCAAATGATTCTCTACTTTTGCTGCTCAACTAATTACCTACTTCTTGTGCATTGGGTTTGCTGGCTATCATAATGAGAGCTTGTAGCAGGTCTTATATAGCTTGTAGCAGATGGTGACAAAACCACCAGCTCATGTGGTAGCCTCCAAGGATGTCTACTTCTGCTCAACCTATTACTGGCAGGTTGCTGCACTGTGGTGTCCTCTGGAGTACTTGGGTTGTTGCTAGGTATGATCTGCTCGCTTCATGAAAGCTAAGGAAAACTTAGTAGATTGGGATTTTCTGATCTTGGGAAGTTCCAACTGGTACCCTCAACAATTCAATTGAAAGGTGTGTCTTTTCAGGTTAAAAAACATTACTTCAAGGATCTTATGGCTTAATGGGTTACCAACATTAAGGTAGACTTGACAAGCTCTAAACTTGTAAGGATGATTGGCATCTCTAAAAATTGTGGCATGCAAAATAGAGATTCCTAGATCAATAAGCTCGGTGATAGGACAACCCCAAATAATCAGGGTCAGCAGGACATGTTTCTTTTGGCAGGTGTCATGAAAAATCTAGTCTTCAAGGGTCATGTACTGAATGTAACAACAAATCTGAAAGGAGGTCCTATATTCAACGTCCTGTGTACCCATGAAGCCAAATTTCCAATATATGATGAAGCACAAGCAGTACATAAAACACAATAGATGATTTTTCAAAAAATTCAAAAAGTCCTCAATCCTGAGGCAGAAATAATTATTACCTTTGATTCATGCCAGATTCAACAAAATGCACATGAAAAATAACTGCAACAATCTTAGGTCTAGATGATATGCTTCAATGCCTAGCATGACTCCTACCTCACAACTGATGGAAGTCAGAAGGGTGAAAGTTGGAGACTAGTATTGGTCTGGTATGAAATCCTCACTCTCTCCTGAGATGACGTGTGTTCAAAAAAAAAAAAAATTGTTCTGACAAAACAAGCAGAACTATGCAGAACGTGAATCATGCAAAACTATGCAAGGTGCAAAACGACAAGCCTGGACAGAGCTTGTGGGGCGAGGTTAAGTGTCATAAGGCACAAGGCTGGTATTGCCTGAGGTCATACCAGCTGGTAGGGTGTTTGATGCCAGTGTTGATGGTTGATACTCTGTGCAGGCCTATAAGGGGCCAATGCTGCTGGAGCCCATGAAAGTACCCTGATTGGTTTTCTGCAATTTGTTGTGCCAATACTACCAATACTATAATGTTGGGGACTTTGTTGATAAGTTCAGTAGTTATGAACATGCTGCAATATTTTCCAAAAATACTATGCCCAATGGCCATCGTCTGGTAGCCTACATACAATCATGATATAGCCAGCTTCTTCTTCTTCTACTAGCTACATTCTGACAGCAGCAACAACAACCTGGAGGACAAAAGTTTCAAACTTGAAGGCTGGCTGTAGGCAATCACCAGCAATTTCATCAGATACTGGATTTACCCGAGCACACCAATTAAGAGCTCTTGGAATCTTTGGCTCTTAAAACTTCAAAATGTGAGAGAACCGTTGGACCAGCAGCTTCAAGAAGTTAGACTTGAAGTTAGAACATTGAACTGGGTGCCTAATAAGATGCTCCTACTCTACCTCTGGCTGGAGTCTGTTCAGATTAATTTGTAGGGTGGGGGGATTCCTCCCTCCATTTCAAGAACCAAAGTGAAAGAGTATTCAACTGATGAAACTAGCACCTACCAGATCACCATGCAGGATGCATGGTGTGTGTGGACATGAAACACTCTTTCATTGTATATACATGGTTTTTGATTATGAATTTGACCAAATGTTGGCCTATTCCAAGCATAATGACTATGTTATTTATGGAGATGCAACCAACTACATGAACATTGAACAATACATTGATTTGTTGGGTTTAGTTCTTTCATGCCCCTTGCAACCTATTTTGGTTCTTATGACCTTAAACCTTGTTTATCTTTGAGTATTTGTGATATTTCTATGGAATATTAGAAGGCTCCAAGTTTCCTTGCACCAAACATTTTTTTCAAAATTAGATGGAAAATCTGTTACACAATGTATTTATCATCCATTAGATGGAAAATCCTTTAATTCCAAAGTGATTTTCAATGTTAATATCTCTTACAACACAAATTTGGCATAATGTGTTTCAATATTTAGGGAATTTGATGTTCAAACAATAAATAGCATGTATTTTATTAATAGACTATTTCTTTATGGTACCAAAATTTTCATTAAAGATCACAATTTGGTAATTATCCATGTAGTTTTCAAAACATGATAATAATAAATCATATAAAAAGACATAATTTTAAAAAATCTAATTTTCATGAAAATGCAATTTAACCCTGTCTTATATAACAAAGAACATTTCTTCTTAAAGGAAATTCTTTGAATTATGTGTTTTCAAAGGTCAAAAACATGCTCAAAATACATTAATGTATCATCACATTTAAACATAATTTTTCAAATTTTGAAAAAAAATCTAGGTCTTCATAATCATCAATATATGGGCTTCAATTCATTTTGAAAATAAATGGATTAGTTTCACATATAATAAACGATTTTTGAAATAAAAGTGACCTAGTTAACAATTGTTTACCCAAGTTCTTATATCCCAGGGGGAAACTAAGTGTAAAGTTTGAGATTTATGTGCGTCAAACAACCGTTTGAAAAGGGGTATTAGATAATTGTCCAACTTATTATTTATCACCTTATTATTATTATTTTATTTTTTAATATATACATATTAAAGCCACCTTATATTAATTATAATTCATTATTTCAGATTATTACATACCCTATATTATAATTAAATTAATTATTTGAATAAAATGTACCCTATTTTTTAACTAATTAACTTATAGTTTTTACCTAACAATCAATATATTGCACTTTATATTTTTTACTCGCCCTTATATCAATAAATGAACAAATGAAACATTTTGAAATTCCACAAAATGATTGAAATGAAAATTCATTGATATAAAAACATTGTTTATCAAACAAAACTACATTTCAATTTTTGAAACTCATGTAGTTCATTTTCAAAGTCATAAGGCTGTAAGATTTTTGAAAGACAATATAGTGCTTAGTTCCTCTTGAACCTAAAGGTTTGCTTATTTTGCATTGTAGTTGGTTTTGATTTTCCAAGGATAGGGCATTTTTCCAAGCTCAAAATGCGACCTAGATTTTAGTTTAATAATTGGTTAAAGCTCATGGAATTGTTTGACAAATTAAAAACCTATAATAGCAACAAATTTTCTAAGCTTCCTAAATCTGTGTTACAAGTAAAAAGGCTAGTATATGTTTTGCTCCTAGTAATTGAATAACAAGTTGTTTAATTGTTGCATTTTTGCATATTTTCATCGAGGAAAGGCAAATGGACCAAAAAAATTTGCATAAAACTTTCCTTAGTTTTAAAAGTTTAAATTGGGTTGTGCAATGTGTTATACAAGAATGTTCGTTCATTTGCCAAAGTGCTCCCTATCACAATTGAAATTTGCCAAATTGTTATAACCTTTGCATTTTCCTCCCAACCATGTGTCCACCCAAAACAAATCCATGTCATCACATAGCTCAAAGAGTAAACTAAAACTATCACTGTCATAATATGGCAAAATATTTCGAGTAAACATGAGCACAATATTTCCAATTGGTACATTGCTATTTCAATCCACCCAACCTAGAAAATAGGGGCCAACTAAGCAAAATTGAAAACTTTCCACAAAAAAAGTTAATGCTCGAGTAATTCTGTAACTTCAGAGACCTTCAAAAATCAGATACTCACTTAACATTGAACCCTGAACCACCTTATAAAAGTGAAGGTGACCTTGAGGGTGAAGCCAAGAACCTAACTAAGGTACTTAACCCTCTCCTGATTCACTTGGGTGGAGAAAGGTAGGAGCAAGAAGAGGGGTATGAAGCACCTACACCAAATTATTTACTGTAGTGATAGGTTGCCTTACATAGGCTGGCAGGCTTTTCAAAAAGAATTATGCCCACCTCCATGGGCATTAAGCTTTTCCATGATACCCGCTGGGTACTCACATATACCCATTGGGTATTCAATGAGTCATTGGGTATTATGTGGGTACCCACTGAGTATCACAAGGAAATTTCTTACCAAAACAAAATAAAAATGACAATTTTTTCACCATGTAAAGGCCCTTGGGAGTGGGCTTTATGGGAATCAGGCCCATGCTGGGGTTTGCCTTGTGGGGACCCTTATTCCCATAAAGCCCTCACCCCTGGGCTTAACCTGCACTCAAGGTCTTCCATTAGTTTCATAGGGTTGGCAGGAGTTAGGGAAGTGAGGCACACCCTGAACCACCCTATGAACACCAGGGTCACCCTAAGGCAGGCTTGAAGCCAAAAACCTACGCTTCCTTGATCTCTGGGGATCCAATGAATGGACTGCAAAGGGTAGGAGCAAGAAGAGGAGCATGAAGCTGAAGCTTAGATGATTCTGAATGTCATCCTTGAGATGGTAGGGTAGGGGAAAATGTGCCCCCCAAATGTGCCTGATGGGTCTTGTCAGAATTTTGAGATGGACCTTTGTGCAGCAACATGAAAGATTGCTTCTCACTGTGCTGACTGGGTGAGAACTTATAAGCAATCTTTCAGACTACAAAAGTAGTAGCTAGTAAGTCCCCACTCTTATAAGAGACTGGATCAAACAAAAACTGGATTGTGTATGATTGCAAAAGTCCATTGACAAAGTGCGTATATAGTATCTATGTAAGGTACATTCTCTTCCTCTCTCTAGCAGCCTTCTTTTTATTGGGGTGAAATTCAAATGTAAAATGTTGCCAATGAAAGGTTTTTTTTTGGGTGGGGGGGTTCTCAATGGCTGATTTTCTTGTTACGTTAGCCATGAATACAATGTTATATATGGACCCAAATTCTCCTTTCAGCAGAAGTGACACTTGGGATTCAAATTTTTCCTGCCTTTTATGTGACTTATTAGCCTTTGTCTGGATGTGATGACAAGTGCTTCCAAGTGGGTTGCATATATATATATACCAGCTTAGGCCTGCTTTATTTACACTAGGAGTCAGCAGGGCCCGAAAAAACTTGGGGCCAACTTTGAGCATTTTTGGCTTGTTGTTTGGCCTCAAGTTACTAATAAATGCTAGAACATTGATGTCAGGATATTAATAAATGCTGAAACATTGGTTCCCAAGGGTTGCAAATTGACCTCCCAACTTTGATGGTATCCTTTTTTTCAGCCTTGGGGCCAATACAAGGCCATAAAGTTCAGCATTATTAGTAACTTTGGGCAGATTGAAAAGATTTTTTCCAGTTCAGCCTTGACTCCTAGTGTAAAAGCCTTTGGGGCTGATTTCAACTTTTTGCACCAATAGGAATGCTTGATTTGGGTTGAACATTGGCCCTGACTCCGAGTGTAAAGTGGGCCTTATTACTTTCTTGAGTCTTTAGATGTTCAAATCCAATGAGGGAACTCTCATTATCTTGATGGTGGGCAAGTGAGTATATGCTCCACCTTCTTCTCCTCCTCCTTGTAGAACACCATCCTCATAAACCCAAGGAACCCATTAAGTGTTTTCTCCTCTTAGAGCTCCCCATTGTGCATTCTGCACTTTCGGGTGTGGTCTTTTGTTAGGACTTCGTCCTTTCTTTTTTCTTCTCTTGTTCCCTTGCCCGGTGCTTTTTTCTTTTTATTTATTAAGAGTCCTAGAAAAGAAGAAGGGGTAAAGAAGCTGAGTTTTGCAATTGGCCCTTTTCCTAAACCAATCTCCAAACTGTAGGAACACTTGGGCAATCTAATCCAGTTGTTCTTGCCACTTTGACAGCTTATAAATTGGAGTGATATAAGGGCTCTTTTACTTGATGGGTGTCTTTGACTTTACAGTACTCAAAACAATATGGGGATAGAGCCGCCTTTGAACATGTCTTTTGTGTTGTATTGACACAAATATAATATGAATCTTGAGGGCAATCTACTTAAAGAAAGTTTTACACATATTTCACATACACACATATATAAAGGGTGACTGGATAACTCAGGATTTCCATTGTGCCAATCACCTTGTTCAACAAAGATCCAAACCCAATCTTGGGTCATTTATCAAACCAAAGATTTTCTAAACAATAACTGATAGTTTTAAAGAGGAAACATGTATATACTTTGTGAGTGTCATGATATTCTCATGCCACACATACACTTCCTTTTTCTTTTTTTTTCTTTTTTTTTTCACATTTGCTTGTCTTTTTGTCTTTTTTAGGTTGAGGACAAAAAGCATCTCTTCCGCACAAATTGGTCCCCTTAGATTTGTTATTAGTGATATCAGAACTAGCGAGTGGTGTCTCCTACTTTGCCTCCCAACTCTCTCCTGGGTGTCCAGCCAAAAATCAGCCTGGTGGCTAGACCTTTGTCAAGGGTGGCCAGAAACATCATGAGGAGCTTAAAACCAAGACATCCTTTGGCAATTGTTGATTCCCACTTTTGTGCTGGAATTTTCTTAATGTTATTAGACCCAATGGTACACTTTCCATCTCCTTGGACAAAGTGGGTGGGGAAAACGAATAAGCGAACACCCAACATGACATTTGGCATCTAATAAATTCATAGAAACCTCCAAGAGAACTCCACACTATCAGCTAGATCTTATCATCTTCTCATAAAATTTTGCTTCCTGTTCTTTGGAGTCCCTTGTATAATGTCCTTCCTACATGTAATACTTTGGATGAAATACAACATTTGAATGTCCTCTTACTTATCAGATTCAGCAATAATTAAATTATTAGTAAATTGCCAGTTTTTTGAGAAATTCATGGCTAGAAGTGATTTTTCAAAACAAAATCAACATATCAAGTGCCAAAGGATTTGGATTCTTAAGGGTGGTAAGCCATAGTCATTGCTATGTTGTCACCACAAAATCACCCCTAAATCTTGTGCATCACATGGTGGGTGAACAAACACCAATTGCCAAATTTTTCTAGTACAAACCCATGGATTGTTTTTAAATGCATGAGGCTCTATCACTTGATCTTGTGAATTTATGGCGTGCATTGATTTTGGATCAATCCAGTTACAATGCTTGACATTTGAGATTAATTTCTATTGGATGTTCTAGTTTTCTAGAAGGTTATGCAAGGTACCCATTCTATGTTTATGTGTGTCATGAGGACAATCTGCCATATGTGAGGTCAATAGAATCAACGAAAGTAAGGTAGATGTGATTGTAGATCATTGGCATGAAGCTTTGTAAAGTGTTGTTCAAGTTCATGTTAGCATCACAAATAGGTAGAAAAGGTTATAACACATTATGTATCTCAATATTTGGTGGTGTCCAAGTTTAGCTAGAGAAAACCTTGGACTTTTAATCACAATAGCTAGAGAGTGTCAAATCCATTACACAAGCTTTGACTTAAGGTGATGGTAATCCTTGGGTGTATTGTAATGGATCTAATGATCTAAAGTTTGGATGCACTAAAGTGAATTAGGTCAATGCATGGTCGTGAATGAAACACACAACTTCAAAATGTGGAGAATATTTTAATGGTGATGCATTAACATCACATCAATTGGTATGATGGTGACCTATGATGGTCGTTCATGAGATTAACACACGAATAGAAGGCCACTTGAAATAGCCTTATGTCATACCACCTTTTCATCACCATTTTAAGAATACTTTTCATCAAAGGTGCTTGTGAAGGCTACAACTAATGAAGAACATGAGATCATTTCAAGATGGATTCAAAGGCATGAACTTCAACACCAATCTAATCATGAACTAACATCAAAAAGTTTGATCCTACATATTATAGGTTTTGATGTCATTGAAAAGATCATGGGTTTTAATTGCAATAACACTATGAGAAAATCATGTTTGTTGCAGCTTGTCTATTTAGTTGTAATCTAGTTCTATCGGACACTTTCTAGTTGTATCGAACAAGTTGTAACAGACATAGTTTTTTCATAGTGTAAAATAGTTTCTAGAACATCATACACTCAAGGTTCCAATTTTCAAGAGTAATTGTTTGGCTCAAGGTGGGCAATGATGAGTTTTATTAAACCCAAATTGCCACACGAAAAATGTGACACCATTTTTATTCCATCTAGCTTGGCCCAAATGTCTTCAATTCATTTTTTGTGACTTGGAATTCAAAACACACATTATTTGTTTTATGGTTTTTATGTAATGCAAATTTTCTTTCACACATGGTTTTGTGTGTTGTTTCCTTGTTGTGTTTTGGGCTTGGGTTCATATTTGTTTGCATGTGAATTATGTTTTGAATCACCAAAAGTTTAATCTAGTTTTTTTGTGTTACATGTAAGTTAATTTTTGTTTAAATATTGATTTTGTGTTTTGCGTAAAAGTTTTTGTCTAAATGTTGAAGTGGTGGTTACCATATCACCTTTGGGGAATTGAATCCCAATTGAACTTAAGTACTGAAAGTGTGAAGGTGGTGCATTGAAGAGAGGTTGAAGCTAAAAAAAAATCCAAACGTTGAAAAAAGAATGCCTTGTCATCAACAAAAAGTCCTTCCTTCGTTTGTATTCCTCTTATTTTCCTCTCCTTATTTTTCTCTTTTCCCCCCCCCCCCCCCCCCCCCCCCCCCCCCCCCTCCCCCTCTTTT
>Ga0116227_10009093_pt1 | contig 18250 bp, 10 predicted proteins | sample S1TSphgellanicum_FD_89693 | JGI IMG/M metagenome (GOLD analysis project Ga0116227, IMG submission 89693) | Host-associated microbial communities from peat moss isolated from Minnesota, USA - S1T2_Fb - Sphagnum magellanicum MG | ecosystem: Host-associated > Plants > Peat moss > Unclassified... | reverse complement strand
CCGCCCACGCCAAGGTTGAAAATACACCCCTCGGGAAGATTTTTCCCCCCCCCCCCCCCAGGAGCGACACCCCCCCCCACCCCCCCCAACAAAAAAAAAAAAAAAACCCCCCACCCCCAAAAAAAAAAAAAAAAAAAAAAAACCCACCCACCGCTGACACTTCCGGAAAAAAGAAAATCTGTAGCCTATCTGTATCTGTCTATTGCACACGCTTTTAGCAACTTCATCCATCATCATCTAATCTCAATTTTTCGCTTTAAGCAAGCAAGGAGCATCGTCGACCATGACGCGGTCTCAGACATTTTGTGATCTGCCCGCCAAAGAGAGCAAGAAAGGAAGAAAGAAATTCCTTCCATGGGCGTGGGGCCCGCCCGCCCACCCACTGAAGCCATGAATGCGGGTGGGCGCGCGATGCCAGGATCGATCGACTTCCTTCCTTCCTTCCTTCAGCCATGCGTGCATCCCTGGCTGTCAACAAAAAACATACCCAGCAGCAAGCGTCAGTAGTAGACCGTGCGATCTGCAGCGCCTTCCGCATCTCACGGTTCACACGTTTGTTTCTGCAAACCACCAACGGGAGGGGGCCGCGCACGGGGGAGATTGTGCGGCGGGCCCGCCCTGGATCGCGTATACCGCGCTCTTCAATGTCCTCCTAATCTCGTGCTGCTAAACAAACCTGGGCCGCACAGGGTCCGAACAGGGTCTGGTTTTTGATGGGCACCTATTCCCGCGCTCCTAAACTGGGCCACACGGGATCCAAACCGGCTTGTGATGGGCTCCTAATCCCGTGCCCCTAAAGTGGGCCATGGGGATCCGAACCGGTTTTTGATGGGCTCCTAATCCCTGGTCCTAAAGTGGGCCATGGGGGGATCGGAGCCGATTTTTTATGGGCTCCTAATCCTGTGATCCTAAAGTGGGCCGAGGAAGGTGGGGGATGTGTTTGATGCGGTCCTAATCCCGTGCTGCTGTGGAGGAAGACGGACCGTGGGATGGGAATCGGAGGAGGCTTTTTGGACTGAAGTCGTGGCGAGTGGCATGCAGCAAGCGAAAAGGATTTTGAAGAGTTCGTTTTGTTTGTTTCTGACGAGGTGTTTTAATATTTTACCATTGCCCCCGAACATCTGCAACATATTAAAAATAGTGCTCAATTTATATAGGTAATGATACAATGCAATATTATAATTGGTAACATTTCTATCTTGTCTCGCAATTCTAGCACCATCCAAAAAAAGACAATTTTAAAACCAATGTTGGTGCTAATGTCAATGCAGTGAGCAGCATTTTTTCTGCTGGCTATTTGTAGCCATAAAGCTTTATTAGAAATTAAACGTGCTAAAATCATGTGCTTTTGGGGTGGGGAGGTTTTTCCAATAGCCATAATTCGACTCAGAATTTAAGAAAACTCGCCAGATTTCTATCCATGGGTTCAATTAGCCAAAATTATAGAAGGACATTTAAAAAATTCTTGTTGCAATTATAGCTTGCAGCCAAATTTGGCTAAATCTTCCTGTCACTTTGGCTACAACACAAAATTGACCAAAGAGAAAAACTTAGGCAGTGAGAGAGAAAAGCAGAGAGGTTTTTAGAGAGGCTTTTGATGAAGGTAGTCATCAGATGTAAAACCCTCCCTGAATATAAATAAGCTCTTCAACTCTGACACCCAATACACTAAATTTGGCATTAAATGCCCCAGAGAAGCTCTTCATAAATGTCTGACCTTCAAGTTCAGAAATGGAAGTTTTTCCAGGTTCTAGTGTAAGCAGCACTCACGTTAATTAAGCAGGCAAGAAAGCAACCAGGCCTTTATTTATTTATTTAATTAACCCACAGCTAGAATGACTAACCTCCTCGAGTCTACTGTTGCTTCTTATTACAGTACCAGCTTCCTCTTCCACATTTGAATGCTTCCACATTAGTTACCACACAAATTTTTGAAACTTGAAAATTCTAAGCCTGTCATAGAGTATTAAGTTGAACAATTTAAGGAAGCGAAGTCCTCCTAAGCTATGGATCCATGTACTAAACCCATCATAAAAACTTTAAAAGCCTTTGCAAAGGGAGAGATTGTGGGGTGGGATGGGGGCAGGGTTTCTTTTAAGCACTTTGTGATGTAGTCAAAGTGGCTATCGCCCAGAAAATAATTGAGCCAAATTTGGCTACATACTAGATATGAAAGTTGGCCCAAAAAAAAGAATCCTTCTATGTTCTTGGGTACCTACTGGAACTTATCTTCAAAATCTGGTGAATTTGGTCCATTGTTTCTTTCCAGGAGAAATCCTTTGTATATGTAGAAATTTGGTGAAAATTCACTAGTAGAAGAAACACTGGCAAGGGGAAACCTTGTTTTCACCAGTGAAATTTTGCCTTAAAAGATGTGAAAATGAAATGGTTTTTTCAGTTTACAAATACCAAAATTCGAAAATTCCCCCCCAAAGTTTGATATTGGGTTATAGTATATAACCAAAAGTAGAAAAAGATCCTTCAAATTCTCTACTTTCCTATCTAGCCAAATTTGGCTAAATATTCTTAATCGTAATCACTACTTTGGCTACATCACAAAATCAACCCCCAAAAAAAAAGCTGTGGAGGAAACCGAATAAGGTGAAAGAGCATCTAGACTCATACTTTTACTTTCTTGAGGGAGGCTTCTTGCTAATTTGTTTAACCCAGGAAATACTTGGAAACCCTCCTTTTGTCTTAGGAGGGGGATGCTTACGATGAGCAATTTTTGTGGTGAAATATTCCACTATGCCAAAAGAAAATTTAAATGTTTAAAATCGCCATGTTATTAACACATTGTTCAAGCAAGGAGAGATTACAAAAGGATTTAAAAGAAATCTCTACTTTCATAGCTGGTCTATAGCCAAACATGGCTAAATCTCCTTGTGGACGATCGCCCGTGTGGCAACATAATAAATTGAAAATTGAAAAAAAACGGTTATAATATTTAACAGCAAACCCCCCAAAAAAAGGTTTTTGCCAATTGTACCAAGGGTAGGTGTTGATTCACCCAAGGCTGGAGTCAGGGGGATTTTTTTTGTTGTGGGGTGGGGGTGAGTGAGGGAAGGGGATTGGTACCTAAGGTAATTTGCAATGTGCAGTAAAGAATTTTTGAAGGGATAGGAAAATTGAATTGGGTACAATAAAGGCTACTCATAGTAAGGGTACCCCCATTGAAAGAGCCTCATAACTAGTGCGCCTCACTAGGGATGTGGACTTGTAGGAAAAATCCAAGAACAAATTAATATAGGGATTCATAACACATATAGGGATTCATAACTCCCTTCTCTCTTTCACCAAACCTTAACTGGGCATGATCATGGTGAAATGCCTAATTGCTGCTGCTAAAATCATTATTCCTCAAGCTTTTGTAATTACAAAACTTAACACAAAGTAGTTTAAGTAGTTTTAAGCGCCGCTCCCCCCAACACAAGACAGGGACATTTCCATTCATAAAGAGTTAATCATCAGCTGCTTCCAGAGAATTAAAGACGGCTTTATTGCACAAAAATAAGCTTATGGGTTTTTTCAAAAATTAAAAATAAAATAATAAGCTTTGTGGGTTTTCATTGCAGATATGTGAGCCATACGTATCATCCAGGTATTGCATAAGAATTGCAGTGTACTCTCTCATTTACACCATATTATCCTCAACACTAAAGTTATCAACAATTGTGTCTCCTTTGCTCTTTTAAATGGGGAGCAAATTCGTCTCTCCTTAAAGTGGTCTGAGTACCATTCAAGTCTCATAAATAAGGGTAGTCCCTTTTTCTTTTTCTTTTTAAAAATAATAATTGTTTGTCTTTTTTTTTTTTTGGGGTCTGGGTTTGGGAAAAACCCATTGCTTCATCCCTTTTTTTTTGGGGACCTTCTTTCCCTTCATCAATGGGGGCATATATACCTAGTGTGTTTTGTTTTCTCCCATTTTGTGATGTAGCAGCCAAAGTGACCATCATCCATAAGACAATTGAACCAAATTTGGCTATAGACAGCGTACCGAAAGTACAAAAGTTGAAGCATCCTTCACATTTTAGGCTACAAAAATCCCAGAACCCAATGGAAATCTATCTATTTTTCAAGAATTCTGGAGAATTTCGGCAACTAGAAAACTAAAAAACCACATATTTCTAGCCATTTTGAACAAAAAAACCAACTGGCTAAATTTAGACCAAAATCCCCTATTAGTCATGTTTTTGGGATATTGGGATTTTTGTGTTTCTTCTTTTTCCTGGGGTTGGGTAAAACCCATTGCTTCATCATGTTTTGGCTTCGTTCCAATTCTTCATCAAGAGGGAATAGCCGTAATAGGGTGAACCAGCAGGTTCTACACTGAGACCTGATTTAGTCTTGCCCATGGGATAATATTCATAATGTTTTAAAGAAAAGCAAGAAAATCGGGTTTTAGGTTTTTACTATGGTACCTACGTAGGTGCTGGTTCACCCAAGGAAGCATAATAGATCAAGAAGCCCCGCCAGAAACATAAAAAGAAAGAAAAGACATGCACTACGAAGGGCTTCTATTCCCCCTTAATTTTTCTTTTTTTCTTTTTAGGTTGTCTTGCTTAGGTTCTAGCACATGATGTGATTAGATGTATTTTTTCCATATGTTCAAATTGAATCATTTGGGAAGGTCCTTGCCAAGTATCGTAACAAGTTTTTCTCTTCTCCTGTGTGCAATTTTTTTGTATTTTTGAGAAAATTTTGATATTTTAAATAATTTCCCAAGGAAATCTTTGAAAAATCTCTAGATTTCTATAGATGGTTCAAGTAGGCAGCAAAAAAAAAAAAGAGGATTTAATTTTAATTTTTAATTAAATAATGGAATTTTAATTAAATTTGCAAAATCAGCTGATGGGTGATCATCACCTTGGCTGCATCACAAAATTGAATAAATGAAAAACACTGATGGAAACACTTAGAAGCAGAAAAGAAAAAGGACAAGTACACAGGTTCCGTGTCATTTCTATGTACGAATTTTTGTGAAGGAGTTCTGAGACCCCTAGAATCATCACCGGATTGTAAAGACCTTCTCCGCTTTTCCAGGTATATTAGGAAGGCATGTTACCAGGCATAATTTTTCCTACACGGAAGGGAAGCATTTTGAAAAATGTGATGCCCTGTCCACAGTAGCCGGCATTGCATTTTTTTCAAAGCATCCACTTTTTATTTAAAAACTGGTTTTTGCCATGATACCCTCCGGGTATCACAGGACAAAGTTCCAATGGGTCTTTATGCACAGTAAACCCCTTGGCCGCAGGCTTTACTGAAATTGGGCACGCACTCGGTGCCACCTGGTGTGGGCGATTATTATAGTAAAGCCCACAGCCAAGGGCTTTACATACCCGTTCTATTTACAAAAGGCTCTGATGCCAGCAATCTCCTAAATTAGTTGAGAGATTCATGTGTTCCCATGATGAAGTACACAACAGTGTCAAGTTCCCTACTTTGGGTGCCATTTGGATGATTTAAGGTTTTGAGTTGCATTAACCTCTCATGAGGTACAACTGAACTTCTTATGGAACTGCAAAATGTCGATTAGAGAACCACTTTAATTTAGTTTTAGTTTTTCCCAACTTTGTAATGTAGCATGAGTTGCGATCAACCACCAGGCAATTTCACCAGATTTGACCCCAAAAAAGTTGAAAGTAAAATTTTTTAGCATCCTTTCTATACATTGTTGGAAACTGATGTACAAATCTGTTGATTTTGTACAAGAAATTTCAACATGTGGTGATTAAAAACCCCAAATAACACTAATTTTTTGTCATTTGAAAAACAAAAATCACTAGCTGGCAAAATTAACAAAGGAAAACAATGCTGTAGAGAACATGTTCTCAATGCCATCACATGATTACGCTTGTGTAGCCACAAGACTACTAAATCGCCTCCATTAACTGCTTATAATGTTAACATTCCCAAAGATTTTGCGGGGTTAGAACTGATCTATATGATACAACCATTCACTCTGGAGTAATATACAATTTACAAGAAATGTCACCATGCTAGTTTATACAGATATATCATATATTTTCAATCTGTCAAAAGTTACTCAGTGTAGCCAAATAGTTCTGTAAAAGGTGAGCCTGTAATCATCAACAGATTCCTACTCCATTCTCGGCATTTAGGGTTTTGTAAAGTGAAACAAATTTGTTATCAACATATTACTTCGATCCCCCAGGCCAGCTCCCCTTGTTACATAAATTTAATATTTACCCTCCAAAAATGAAACCTAGTGCAAGCAATTTCACAGGATTTATATGAAGATCACTTGAAGATAAAATGGTTAAATACTAAAATATTCCAGTATAATGCAGTTTTAAAGTATGTAGGTGGTGTATTTTCTTAACAATTATTGCACAGATTTTTTCTGATTTACTTTGATGGATTGATAAATATGCACTGGAGTATATCTTACTATATAATTGTGGTGTGAACTTAATGCATTATATTGGGCAATCTAATGGTATCAACTTATAGTAATTGCTATAAACTTTTCCAACACTCTCTAAGTTCTAAACTAGCCTGCAGATCTGAATGAACCTTGTGGTTCACTTCTGTGTAAAGAAGGTAAATTTCTTGTTGGGACTAACTTATTACCACACCAGATTTTACATTGCCTGTTAAAAGCTGGTTGTTACACCGTTCTCCACATGGGGAACAAATGGAGAACGGAATGAAAAACCATTGGGCACTCAATGGCAACACGAAGGAATATGGCACACGATTTTGGTAACGTTAAATTCCAAAAAAACCTCCAATCCCCTCTACCTCCTCCCACCAAAAGGAAACAAGATGGGTCTCTTAGGTGCATGTTGCCTTACGCCATTGGCTGGAAGGGTTATTATTATCATTTTGGGACACAAATGGACCAACTCCATTGCAAAAAAAAGAGAAAACACGCAATGCAACCAGGACCAAAGTGAAACCCTAAACCTACATCTCCGAAGGTAACTGAGGTTACCTTTGGAGGTTACCTTTGGAGATGTAGGTTTAGGGTTTCCCTCCATGGAACCTTTTTGCCATAGTGTGGTGTGAACACTGCATGTTGTCACACTGTTGGAGCTAATCATGTTTAGGTTCTGGCTACTTCACAATGCCGGCTAATGTACTCTTGCCACTCAAGTCTAATCAATTAGTCCTTCTCACATCAACTTGCCTTAACTCTGTGTTTGTCCAGCAATTCCCGTTGTAAACTAATAAATGTCTATCCAAATGAAGCACATTGTAACCTCTCCTTAGCAAGGTCGAGATAGGGCAGAATTTGTCTAATCTTCTTGAATAGGCACTTGTTCAAAATGCAGTGCGCCCTATCCAGCCCTTGCCACTACTTTCTCAGGCTGGGAAGAATTTGTATTCTAATTGTGTTGGTCCCCATTTTTTGACCTTGTGTGACTCACACCTTTTCATTAATTTTTAAATTTTTGAGGGTGGCTCTATTGCAAACGTATTTAGGGAACACATTGGGAACAGAAAAAATCCCTACTACCCTCCCCAAAAAAGGAAATTATGGGCCTCCTGGGTGCATGCTACATCACCTCATTGGTTGTTGAGCAAAGTTTCTATTCTTACATTTGTTTGCCACCATTTTCGACCTATGCTAATGGCAAGGCCATACATTTGGGGGACGTCCCCATTCCCCAAGATAGAAGCCCTTTGGCTCCCATTTACAATTTATATACATGAAAGTTCAACTTTGAACAAAGCATATGGGATAAAAGTGTGGTGCTATTCGGAACCCCTTGGGAACCTGATGGGAACCCCCTAGGAACAGAAAAAAACAAAATAATCCCTCCCCACCCCCAAAAAGACTCAGAAGAAAAATGATTGGGCAGTCTTGAGTGCATGTCAAACCTAAGATTTTCCGTTGCCATTTTCAACCTAGGCTAATGGATGGAAATCTAACATATTCATGGGTGTGTATTTGGAAAGCCTTTCTAGGGTACTTATTCATCTTTGAATTATTTAGATTGGGGGTGCCTCCCAAGTTCAATGGTTTTTTTTTTTGTGTGTATGGCAATGAGCCAGTTTTATTGGTCCATCAATAAAATAATACTGAAACTTTAGAGTCTCCCCCAAAATAAAAGTTTACACTCCGAATGTAGAGTATAGAGTGCCTCCCTTTTGGCCCACCTACATAGGTGAAAAGAGGACAACTTTGGGCAAAGCAAAAGGGATTCCTACATTTCTTTTGTCACCATTTTGAAACCTAGGCTAATGGCAGGGACAGATCATTTGGGGCTTTAGGGTTGCCTAATTTGGGGGCTTATTAAAGATTTGAAAATCTGCTGTGTTTAGATTCATTATAGAGTATAGTAGCTTAAGGGATTTTGGCCCCTAGGTAATAGGTCTATTTTTAGATGAGGATTTTTGAAAGAAGGATGATATTTTGGCTTGTGTTGAAACTTGAGATTAGTTCCAGAGTTATAATATCTTGAAGGATTTTGGTTTTTTTTAGAGGAGTTTCTGAAGATTATATTTTTGCATGGTGAAATATTTGAGTTTCCATAATTCTTCTTTTGCCTTACATGCTTTTCAATGTAAATGACAAGGCCGCAGTGTGACACACCCCTTGTTAGACTAATATAGAAAGTTCCAAATCCAATAGGTACTGCTAAACAGGGACTTGCCACAAGCATAACACAATGATCACTGAATCGTAAGGCAGAGTACAAAAGAAGGAACAAGACATGAGGGTGAAACAGTGTCATAGCCGAAAGAAACTCTGTCTTGCTGCTTCTTGTACTACCCAGTCCTGTGCTTCCTTTGTGAGATCTGACTCGATAACAATACAAATCCATCCAATTGGGCACAATCAATAAATTTTCATATAGTATCATGGTATCTGACCCTTGAACAAAAAGTTCAAAAAAGCTGAAAAATGATTTTAAATGAAAAAAGAAATTTTGCGGGGTGAGTGAGCGTCACTCACTCACCACCGTCACTAATAATTCACAGCCCTGTTCAAATTACATGCCCACAATGTGTCTACTCATCTATGCGCAATATGGATAGATTGAGGATGAAACTAGCGCATAGTCTGTGAATGAATGATTTCACATGCTAAAAGTCAGGTTTACAAACGAGTTGGTAATGGCTTCTTTTCATCCATCAGAGTAGCAAAAATGTACAGAGGGTAAAAGAAAGTACCATAAAAAGATTAATCATACATATGTATGGTACCAATTTCCAACAACTGTAAATTCTGTCTGCATGCCAGAAAGAATCTTACTTTAGGGAAAAGATAGCTGGAGCCTGGCAGGTCTGTAAGTAAGTACGTACTTGGTACATAAGTCCACTTGATGTCCATAGCCCACATGTTAAATTTACAAGAGCAAACTTCAACTACCTACACAAGAATTGAAATAGTAAGTTGAATAGCAGGTTTGACAAAAAAATATATTATTTTTAGACATGTTGAAATTTTCAAAAATTAAATACTTTTTGAAGGAAATTAAAACATGTTTTGGAGAATTCATGAATATTCTATTCTGTGCAAATGGAAATTTCAAAATTAAATAATAATTATTGTTCGTGATTTGGTTTCCATGATTTCTTATTATTTGGATTTTTCTTTTTCAGTGTTCCCATCAATCCATGGAAGCAAATTCAGTCCCCATCTGGACAGTGAGTTTAAGTGAAGTGATTTTAAAGATTTACGATTGCCAAAATTAGAAAAATTGAAAATAATGACTGCCACATTTCTCATATCAGGCAGGCTGCATTAGGTATGAACATTTAGCCCAATTTGGCCAAAAACATAGAGGGATGCTTTACATTCTTTTACTTTCATACCTTGTTTATAAACAAATTTGGCTAAATCTTCCTATGGATGAACACCACTCTGCTGGCTACATTATTAAATTGACCCTAAGTCTTAAACCCTAGATTTAGAGGGGTTTGTTTGTTCAATGCTGGCAAATAAAGAAAGGAGTTAGATGTTGGAGACAGAGTTGACTGTCATCTAGATTTGAGCAATCTACCAATTTGGAGGATGTTGGTACAACCTTTCTTTGCTAAGTACCCAAATAAATAGCTTGACTACTACAAAGTAGAGTTAACCCATTTAGAAGAAAAAAAACATGGCAACAAACATTCACACTAATATGGACACAAATGTGTAATTTTGCAAGTTCAAATTATGGTCATGTCCTTGGATCCAATGACTCATCAAAGGTACATTAGTCTGGGCGCTGGGGGCAGATAGCCTCTCTCAGCCTGGAGGGGGCGGGGTTGGGAAACTTACACATTGGCCTAGGCACATTAATTTGTGACTTAATCCTATTCATAGTTCACAATTATGTAGTTTTACACTTATTTATGTCCAATGTCAATAGGATAATTAGTGGCCAATTTGGAAGTGTTAATTATAAGCAAGCATTTCCAACTGAAGGCTTGGGAGTTGATTGCAGGGTTTTTTTCCTCTTTTTTTCTTTTTTCATATTTGTAATGTAGCTGAACTGGCTTTTCATGCATAATGCAGTTTAGCCAAATTTGGTTATAAACAGGATATGAAAGTTAAAAAGTTGAAGATTCTTTCACATTTTTTGGCTACATGCTAGAACCCAATAGAGAAATTTGGCGATATTTTTTCCCCTCAAAAAATGTAGAAATGTGGCGACTAGAAAACCAAAATAACATATACTTTTAGCCATTTTGGGAGATTTTATTTTTTAAGCCAACTGACTAAATTTAGCCAGAAAAAAAGGCTGGTTGGGTGTAAATCCAAGTTCACGAGCTCATGTAAACTGGTTGAGAGAAAGTGAGGTAGCTGAAAGAACAACACTACTATCAACTTTGGAGTGGTGATGCTACTACTTATTATGCTCAGAAGTCTGGCATTCAGGACTATGAGACCTATTTTGGGGTTTTCCTGAGATGGGACAGTGATTTTATTTTTGGTCAATTTTTGTGATGTAGCTGAAGTGATGATCATGCAATTAAAGATGATTATTTAGCCCGATTTGGAAATAAAAAATAAAAAATGACAGTAAACTTCTCTTCACATCTTTTTTCTTTTGGTGGCTACCTATTGGAACTTAGGATACATAATTTGGATTTTTTTTTCAATTATAAATTTGGCAACTAAAAACCCCCCAAAAATATCAATTTTTGATCATTTTGAAAAGAAGAAATTGCCACTTGGCAGAAAAAGCTGATTGGGTACCCTTTTTTTCTTTCCTGGAAAATGTTTGTCAATTGTGAGATTTATTTTTGAGGGTGGGTGTTCCTTAATTGCCAGATGTTGAAAATTTTAAATTAAAAAACTACAGAAATCGCCAGATTCTAGGTTATGTTCCAAGTAGGAGCCAAAAATATGCGATGCTTGATTTTCTTTAACTTCCATGTGTACCACCCACATTGGGCTGCATCACAAAATTGTAGGGGAAAAAAACTCTCATGTTTCATTACCTGCTTCACACCAGCCAAAAATCAGCCTTGGGCTCAATGCTAGGAGCATACTGGTATGAAAAAACTTCAAACGAAGCACACAAAACCAGTACCAGCCTGGTATGAGAAAAACCCTAAAAAAAATCCAGGACTAGGCTGAGACTACTGTGGTGCATATTAATTGGTTAGCCATTAATTAAATTTTTTTGCAATTGCCAAAACTACTGAAAAAGACTTGTGCCTACCATGCCAAAAATCTGAAAGAAACTCTAAGCACACTTGGTTTACTATTCTGTATGATGTTGAATGGTTTTATTGCCCAACATAAATGACAAAAAAAAATTAATTAGTAGGCACATTGACACTGAAGGAGGTTAGGTACTACGGTATGTTCTAAAGTCGATATGAGACCAACACTCTCGTTTTGACTTAACCCCTAGACATGAGGGATTCTAAAATCCCAAAGGAAAGCCGACCAAAATGGTCCACCCTAATGTTTAGGGGTTAAATAGTGAGACAATAGAGTTTGGCTTCGGCCTTTCTAGAATGGATTTTGTCCATTTGCTTCCAAAAACAAAAAAATAAATTAATGAGACACCAGAAAGATACATTGTATTATTGCCAACTAAATAAGTGTGACTAAATGATTTTAGACCCTATTGGGCATTGTGTCCATATTGGAATTTGGAATGGTTGGTCACTTTTTCTACCTACTAGGGTACCACTTGTCACCAACTCTCTCCAAGGTTTGACCCATGGTTTGTAAGTGAGACCTAGGGTTGTCAACCAAGTAAGGCCAAATGAGGGATGAAGTCACTAAATTATCCTCCATGTGTACCACATGGTTCATAAGTGAGACCTAGGGTTGTCAACCAAGTAAGGCCAAATGAGGGATAAAGTCACTAAATTATTCTCTACCCAAATTGGGCTAGTTACCTAGTGCATGCTTTTCCTTTTTTGGGAGATTGTTAGAAAGCAACATAGTTCTCTCTCTCGCTCTCTCTTTGTAACCACCATGTTGTTTGTTGTTGCCTAAGCCCTCCCCCGAGATTTGACTCCATGGGTGGGTTTGAGTGACCACCTAGTTTTGTCACCAACTTAGGTAGGTGTGACTAAAATGATATTCTTGGCCAAAGTTGGGGCTAGTACCTACTGCCTCCATTTCAGAGGTGGTTAGAAAGCTACCATGTTGAGCAGCTCCTTCCCCCAAGGTTTGAAATTAACTGGGGACCACATGGTTGTTCAGTGACCGGATCCTTGTTAGACCTGAGTTGGTGGTTATAATCATAAACAAGAGTAATATTTAGCATGGGCTAGTGATGATATGACCTCACAACGAACAACCCACCTCCAAGACAAACAAACTAGCGTATGGGTCCCAAGTTCCAATGCTTCTTTTTCTATTTTTTAATCAATTTTTTGATGTAGTTGAAGTGGCAATCATCCATAAGATGATTTAGCCAAAATATGGCTATAAAACAATATGAAAGTAAAAACATTTAAACATCCTTTTATAAAGTTTTTTGCTATCTACTTAAATACTTAATATTATGTAGTGTTCTGATGGTTTTTGTTTTTGTTAATTTCAAAATTTGGCAACTACAAAACCACAGAACCACTTATTTTGTTGGCAGGTTTTGGTTCCAGCTGGAAAATTTTCTCCCGGAAATAAACCACTAAATTTGACTCTTTGGAATGAGAGACCATATTAAAATTGGTTTGTAATAATGTTCTTGAATGCAACATTGTTTTAGAGTAGTTATAACCTTTTTCACCTTGTGTACATATTAAAAAGAAAATATCACATTGAGATAAAAAGCCAAGCAGTACATTTTTTAACCAAAAAAATTATGAAATTTTCTAAAATTTCTGGTTTTGTAGTGTAAATTCAACTATTTTTCCTCTTTGGGAAGGGGGGGGGGGATTTTGCCGATATTTTTGTATCACAAAATTGAAAAGAAAACCCTGGAACTGAGAGAGGGCCCCTGCAGTAAAACATTGATTTGAAGGTAAAATCCCCTCTTTGTGAACAAAGCAAAAGTACAGCATGTTTTGAGGCATTCCTATTGACTTACCGTGTTAAGTAACACATGTAGAATTCATTAAGAGACACTGTTTCTTTTACTGGGGAATTTTCTTCAATTTTTTACTTGAAAAATATGATTTTGTCCAATACAAAGGATTTTCATGGAAAAAAATGGCCCAAATTCGCCATATTTTTATGACAAGTTCCAGGAGGTAGCCAAGAATATAGAAGGATTTGGGTTTTTGTCCTACTTTAATATCTAGTATGTAACCAAATTTGCCTAAATTATTTTCTGGATGATTGCCACTTTGACAGATCACAAAATCTGCAAAAGAAACCCTGCTAACTAAGAGACCGGTCTGAAAAGCAGATTTTTACCTGGTCCTGCAGCGAGTAGGAGGGATGGTTGCCTGACTGGGTGAAAAGGTACCGCAATTCATAATTAGAGTATTATTAGGCCAAGTAAAAAATTGGGTGAATTGTGATGCAAATTTAACTGACAATAATGCCTGAAATATTTTTCATCTGAAATTGGTGGCAGAAGTACTACTTACATGTCCACCCATATTGCACAAAATCTGCACTTAAAGCAAAAAACAAACAAACATATATACACACACAAACAAACAAACAAAAAAAACACAAAAGCTTGGTGATCATAAAACCACTCATGTTATTTGGCAAGTACCCAACAAAGAAAGAAAAAGATACTGGGTTATGTCATTTAGCATTTGAGTTTTGTAAAAGGAAAAACAATTTGTGTCATTGATGCATGAAATGCTCGGTTGGTCAAATGGGTATTTATTTCACATTCTTCATCACCCTCATAGTTTCTTATTGCAGAAGCAAACAAGATAATCTTCCCACAAAGGCAGGCTAGCTCTCTTGGACAAAAGAGAAACATGTTCCTGTATTTTTCTGTATGGCTACACCACCAAGTTCAATCATCACCGTCACAATGTCACCACAACTGTCTTCACAGACAACTTCTTGTTGCAGACTCTTTAGATCATATGTAGCGTGTTCTTCTTTGTTGTTGAACATGCTACATAATTGACCCCTTAGAGCCGCAATTTTCTTTATAATTTTTTAGGTCAATATAACTTGTACCCTGCAAATTAATGATATTAAATCCAGTGTGTGTTTTTTTTTCTGGGGCAAATTTTCGCACCATGACAACAAACAAAAACAAACCTGAAATTTTCTGTAGCAGGTCTGCCTGGGTTTTTTTTGTTTTTTTTAATTTGTCAAAAGAATAAGGGAAAATTTAGTTTTTGGAGAAATGTTGTCACCACTTTGCTGCTGTTTGTTTGGAGAAAACTTTGGATCGTTTTTTTCTTACAGATGTTATCCATAAATCCTAAACCTACCTCGACAACTTCATTGCCTAATCCTACTTCAAAAAATTGACAAATAAAACTGTTAATGACCCATATAACTTTCAATCTGCCAATTGGGAATTGATTTTAAATTAACAAATTCTTTATTGAGAATTTTTTCTGATATTTTCAAATAGTAAATTCATTTTTAATAATTTGTCCTCCCTCTTGACCCAAATCCACTCACAGGAGAGAGTTTTTGGAGAGGTCTGATACAAGAAACTATTTATTTGATAAACACCTAATTCAGATTATGCGGGGGACAGGCCACAGAGACATGTCAACGGACACTTTGCAATGCAGAAATTTTCTGGATCTTTTGTTAAAACAAGGGGTGTGTCACACTGTGGTCTTGCCATTTACATTAAAACGTATCTTAAGGCAAAAGAAGAATTATGGAAAGCCAAATATTTCACCATGCAAAAATTATATCTTCAAAAAATCCTCTAAACGAAGCCAAAATCCTTCAAGATATTATAACTCTATAACTAATCTAAAGTTTCAACATAAGCCAAAAATATCATCTTTCAAAAATCCTCACATAAAAATAGACCTATTGCCTAAGGGCCAAAATCTTAAGCTACTGTACTCTATAATGAATCTAAACACAATATCCTTGCCTTGGTAGGCAAGGCCAAGAAATTCCCAAACACAAAGAAACTTAAAATGAAGCCACCCATAACAATTATGATCCACTTTCTCATGTACAAGTTTTCAGAGAAAAGAATGAAAAAGGATCCCAGGCTTTTCAATTCATAGAGCCCGAAGAAGTACTGTCCCTACATCCCAGCAAAGGTCACTTGGTACCTGAAATTCCAGCATGAAAATTCAATCGAATTGAATGTGATGCTCAACTTCTTAAATTCCTACCAAGATGACTATGCAGCTTGTTTTCGTACCTGAGTACATGCATGGGACCCTTGTATTCAAGTTTTGTCCATGTGATTTCTACGGTACGCTGTCTTTCCAACCAATGGAGACTCAAGAAAAACTACTCCAACCAAAAGTAGCTGCTTGTTGAACACACATTTTGTTCACAACAGTTTGCCTGGCCTGTGTATTCAAGTGCACAGCCGAATATTTGCACTTACCTGAAAACCAAGCATTGTGCCAACAGCCCAGTTGCTTGATGCTCTACTACTACCGTAGTACCTGGCCAGTTCGACCCTAATTATATTGTTTTCAGAAATGTTGAAATTTTCAAGAAATATTTTTTTCTAAAGGAAAATAAGGAATCCAATGTAATATTTGAGAATATATCATTTTTTAAAAATGGATTCCTTAGCATGCGACCTAATCAAATTTCATAGTTTGTTCCAGGGAGTACACCCATGCATTGAAGGGTTCTGACCCATGTTGGCCTAGTGCTTTGTCTCTAGCTTACCAGCTACAGGAGTTGTTCCATGGGAGAGTACCTGGCAGCTTGCAACTATGAACAACACAAAACGCAAAGCCCTAATTTTTTTAAAACTTCACATATACAACATACCCAGAAACACACAAAAAAGTTCACACACAATAGACTTATCTGTAAAGTCACCCTCTGTTTCACCCCCTATCTCATCTGCTTTCGCCCCCTATCCCTTCTTTCAGTGGTATCCGCAAAGTAAAGAAATTTTATTAAATCTGGGTATGAAATGCTGAAAATATATGTAGCAGCAGTGCACACGCTCTGGCAAAAGGAAACACAGGATGAAACTCAGTTTACCACCAAAATAGTGGAACGACTAGTTTGGGTCCCAGTTACTTCCTTTCGTAAAATTTTCATTCCCAGTTATGGGTTTGATGGCCTATTATGCCGAAACTGACCATTCTCGCCCCCTAATCGCCTGACTTTACGGATACCTCTAATAGACAAATAGGATTTTCTGAAAAGAGGAAGGCTTTGGATACCAACAAGTGTAATGGTGGTATCAATGGATGCAAACAATGAACAAGAGTATATTCTCAATTCTTTATATAAAGTGATACCAGTTGGTTCCAGTTTTTAATACCTAAGTGCATACCTGAGTACATACCCGCCAAAACCCTACAGTTTCAGTTCTAAAAAAAATTAGAATGTTTCCAATGCCGATTCTGGTTCCACCAAAAAATGGAACTGCCAGTTTCACCTATTGAAAAGATTCAGAATCAAAGAACCTATTTGTCAAAACCTCAAAGACAAGAAGGTTGATGAATTATTATAGAGGGGATTCTTTTCGGCCTCCAACCACATTCTTGTGACTACATTCAGGAGTCTCAAATGAGTAGTATCTCTTCTGCTTAGCAGGAAAGCTATGCATGCATGGGTGTTTTGTTGTCTACATCTCACTCCTAACTTTTCATCCACTTCACCCAAAAGCAAAGAAGAGAGAATTGATTATGAATGAATGAATGAACAAAGCCTCAACCAAAAATCTGGTCTAGCCATCTCTATCCAACCTCAAACAAGTAAACACCCAAATCCCGGCCCTGATGACATTCATCATCCAGTTAGAAGTCTATTGGATCCAGGGGGTTTTATTTTTCCAATTTTGTGATTTCAAAAATGTGGCAAGTTTATCCAAAATATTAGCAAAAAAAGGAGAAACTTAATATAATAGAAAAACGGGATTTTCCTTTTCTTTTTTTGGTTAAAAAAACAGCCAATTTTTCTTTTTTTTGAACAATGATTGGTTCATCCATCCATAAGTATTGATATATGAAATATTGTAATTTTGCAAAATGTCCTTTACAGGACAAATTCGATTTGTTAAGGTGCCTTTGAAAGTAGGTTGTCAATGTTTCTTGTTTGGGTGCCCCATAGTTGCAAGTTCTTACTTTTGGCAATACCAAAATAAGGGCCTGCAACTTATTTTGAAATCAAGTTATAAGTTATAACGGATTTTCGTAATGCCCTTGCCTGTGTGCTTTACTGATTGCAACGAGTGACCTCACATTTGGATTTTTTCCCCTGTGATACCCGGAGGGTATGCTCTGGGGGTCATAGGAAAAAAAAAACAACACTCGGCTTACCAAAACAGAATGCCCACAAGAGTAGAACATTCCATTTTGGAAGAGCCCAGTGAGATTTTATGCTGTGCAAGGTGCTTTCTAGATACAGTAGAGAAATCAGAGAAGGTCTTTGGGGTTGTTAATGAGTTTGGCAAACTTGAGTTGGTGGAAGTGTTAATGTGCACTTTGTGCATGTGAGTTCTCTGCCTAAGCTTGGTCATTGGCACCCAATCTGTGAAGCCTCATTGCCTTATTTGTGCAAAATGGTATGCAACTACACCACACAAAAACCCCCAAAAGCAACAGGATGTGATGGTAAACTTGAACAAATATTTGGCCCAGAAGCCAGGCAAAAGTGACCACTACTGGTCATAATTTGCCAAGCAGATTTTTTAAATGATTTTAAATGATGGTTTTTTTTTTTTTTTTAAAGATTCCCAGTACCCCCCAACACAGGGAAGAAAAAAAATATATTTTACCTTTT
>Ga0116227_10009092_pt1 | contig 18251 bp, 15 predicted proteins | sample S1TSphgellanicum_FD_89693 | JGI IMG/M metagenome (GOLD analysis project Ga0116227, IMG submission 89693) | Host-associated microbial communities from peat moss isolated from Minnesota, USA - S1T2_Fb - Sphagnum magellanicum MG | ecosystem: Host-associated > Plants > Peat moss > Unclassified... | reverse complement strand
TGCTGCCGCCGGGAGTCCGGTTTCGAAACGACCGGCGGCTTAAGACAAAATCGAAACTGAGCCTGGAGAAAGCACTGGTCCGGCGATTCGGACTCGGGGGGCAGTTCCCCGACAGCTCCACCACTTTACCGATAAGGCACGATTACCCCCGGGTGATCGTGCTTTTTTCACGCGCTTGTGCGATCAGAAGCGATCGTGCAGTTTTTCTCTCGTATGGCTCCCCTCGAAACGATCTTGAAGGGCTTTCTCAGTAAGTTCGCGGACCACCCAGCGTCACGTATATATGGGACACAACGATGGAGAAGACAATCAGCCTCATCGGCGCTGGCCTCGGAGGTCTGACTCTCGCGCGTGTTCTGCACACGCACATCCCATCGGAACCGCGCCTCAATCGCCGCACAATTTGATTAAGATCCGCGCTTTCGAGCCGAATGACGCGCCTCGCGTTTGCGAGATTTTTTACCGCTCCGTGCACGAGGTTGCAAGATCGAAATACGATGGAGCACAACTCGATGCGTGGGCTCCAAGCATTCCCGACCCGTCGAAATGGCTGCCGAAGCTGACCGAATTTGAGACGCATCTCGCGGTTGACGAATCGGGAGAGGCGGTAGCCTGGATTTCCATGTCCGCCGCCGGGTACATCGATATGCTGTTCTGCTTACCCGAAGCAGGCGGACGCGGCGTTGCGGGACGTCTCTACGATACCGTCGAGCAGATCGCGAAAGAACGGGGCTGTCTTCGCATGACGGCCCACGCGAGTCTGCTCGCGCAGCCATTCTTAGCGAAGCGCGGATGGCGGGTGGAAAAGCACGAGTCACACGTTCGCAACGGTGTGAGCATCCCACGAGCGGAGATGTCGAAAGATTTAGCGGCTTGAGGCCGTATCTCTTAGTAAGGCGCGGGGCAAAGCTCAGGAGCTCCTAGGAAACGAGAAGCTCTCGGATCGCGCTTCACTCTAAGACGCGATCGACCTTTGGACGAGTTCGTCTCTTATCCGCTCGCGTGTCCCCAGGGACTTTCGGAGCCCCCAATCCGTCCACGAGCAATTTCCACACGTCGTCGTAAGCCGCGTCGATCGCCGCGTCCGCCCAGTCCGCGGCGTGAGCTGGGTGATGGAATCGAGAAGTCGCGAGCAACACGGCGCGGGCCGCGGCCACGGGGTCGCGGCTGCGAAAGGTGCCGTCGCGTACGCCGGCGGCGATGATCGCCGCGGCCAGCTCAAGCAATTCATCGACGTGCGCGCTGATGACGGACTGTGCCTCGGCCGTGAGCGTCCGATACGCGGCGAACAATTCCGGGTCACCCGTGGCCCGGCGGCGCTTGACGGCGATCAGCGCGTCGAAGAACTGCCGCAGCCGCGCCGGTGCCGGGCCCGGCCCGGCGGCGATGGCTCGCAGCGGCGCCATCGTCGCCTCCGCCCATCGGCCGACCACTAGTTCGCGCAGTTCGGCTTTGGTCGCGACGTGCCGGTACACGGCCGCGTGGCTCACGCCCAGCGCCCGGGCCACGTCCACGACGGTGGCCTTGGCCGGGCCGAACCGCCGAATGACGTCTTCGGCGGCGGCCAGGATCCGTTCGCGGGTCAGCGGTGCGTCAGTGGGCGGCATTCACCGGCACGGCTTCGGCCGCGATGCCGTCCAGTTCGGCTAACGTTTGCGGCGATAGCTTCAACCGGCCGACGGCCAAGTTCTCGCGGAGGTGGGCGACCGACGACGTGCCGGGGATCAACAAGATGTTGGGCGACCGGTGCAGCAGCCATGCCAGCGCGACCTGCATCGGCGTGACGCCGAGCTTCGCCGCGACCGAAGAGAGCGTGGCCGACTGCAGTGGCGAGAAACCCCCGAGCGGGAAGAAAGGCACGTACGCGATGCCCTGCCGCGCCAAGTCGTCGATCAACGCGTCGTCGTGCCTGTATGCGAGGTTGTAGTTATTCTGGACGCACACGACGTCCGTGATCGTTTGCGCCTCGGCGACTTGCGCGGCCGTGACGTTGCTCAGGCCGATGTGTCGGATCAACCCCTTACTGCGAAGGTTGGCCAACGCGCTCACCTGTTCGGCGATCGATTCCTCCGACGTGCCGTGGCCCGACCCCATCGCGCGATAGTTGACGATGTCGAGCGCGTCGAGACCGAGGTTGCGGAGGTTGTCTTCGACGCCGGCGGCCAGGTCTTGGGGCGAAACGGCCGGTTGCCACGACTTGTCCGGAGGCCTGCGCGCCCCGAGCTTGGTGACGATCACGAGCCCGGCCGGGTAGGGGTGCAAGGCCTTGCGGATGATCTGGTTGGTGGTGTGCGGGCCGTAGTAGTCGGACGTGTCGATATGGTTCACGCCGGCCGTGACGGCCTCGCGCAGAACGGCGAGCGCGGCATCCGGGTCCGCCGGCGGGCCCCATACGCCGGGACCGGCCAGCTGCATCGCGCCGTAGCCGATCCGATTGACGGTCAGGGTGGTGCCGGAGAACGTGAACCGGCCGCCGAGAGTGGCTTCACTCATGGTGGTGCTTCCTTTGTTGCTTACAGAGCGGAGTGTACTCGGGGAATTACAAAAGTCAATACTTGAAACTACGAATATGTAACCTCGTCGACCGACCCCTCGGCGCCGCAATCAACCCGATATCTCCGGCCCGGGTTCTGGGCGTGTCGGTGTACACGCTCGCAAGCTTCGTACAGTTGCTTGACCGGCAACGATCAGGTCAGCGGCATCGGCGCACCGCGAGATTGGGCTTTAGCAAACGACCTCAAGCGCACTCGAACACAGCACGCTTCCGCTCCAAGCAACCTCTTATGATCGTCTAATCGGAAACCCATAACGGAACGCAATTTTGGGAACGATGCCTACGTTACGCCTACACACCCCTTGGCTTTCGGAGGACATCCGTGAAATCAAACTTCTTACGCGCGATCCCCAAACTCGCATTAGCCGCACTCTTCGCCGCTGCCACCGGCAGTTCGGTGATCGCGACTCAGGCGGCGAACCCGAGTGCAACCGCTTCCAACGCGAACGTCTTCGCTGATGCGGCGATCCCCGCGAGCGCCCAGCCGTACCACGAGCGTTGGCACGACGGGTATGTCGACACCGGCTGGCGCGGCGGGTACTGGCACGGGCGCCGCTACGTGCATCGTCGCTGGCACGGCGGCTATTGGGGCCCGTTCCACCATTGGCACCCGGGCTTCTGGGTTTACTTCTAAACCGGGCCGCGAGCAGCAACAAAGAGGCCGGTCGTCATCAGACGGCCGGCTCTTTGTTGTTGCGTGGCTCGCGGTCAGTGCGTCGTGGTTTAGAGCCTCACCGCTACGCCGGTCGGGGCGTTCAAGCCGAGCCTGATCGTCAGGCTCGTCCGGCTGCCGCTCGGCCAGTAGGTCGTCACGGTGTTACAGCCTTCGTTGGCGACGTAGATCTTGCCGTTTGCATCGATGGTGATTCCCATGGGTTCCATCAATCCGTTCTTTGAGATTGTCAACGACGTTCGCGTTCCCGTGTGGGTGTAGGTCGTCACGGTGTCGTTGCCGGCATTCGTCACGTAGACCTTACCGGACTTGTCGACCGCGACGCTGCTGGAGAAATCCAGCCCTTCGGTGATCGTCAGACTCTTACGCGTTCCGTTCGCGTCGTACGTCGTGACGGTATTGTTCCCGTAGTTGGCGACGTAGATCGTGCCGAGCGAGTCGACAGCCACTCCGGTCGGCCGGTTCAGGCCCTCGGTGATCGTGGGCGTCGTCCGGACGCCTGCGGCGGTGTACGTCGTAAGGGTATTGTTCCCGGAGTTCGTCACGTAGATCTTCCCCGCCGCATCGACCGTCACGCCGACCGGCGTGTTCAAATCGAGCCCGAGCGTCGGTGTGGTCCGCGCACCGGACGCGATGTATGTGTTCACGGCGTTGCTGTCCGCGCTCGTCACGAAGATCTTGCCGGCCGCATCGAGCGCCACGCCACCCGGCTGGTCCAGTCCAGCGAGCGTAGGTGTGGTCTCGATCCCGCTGATGCTGTACGTGGTCACGTTATTACCGTACCAATTCGAGACGTAGATCTTGCCTGAACCGGGGCTCGGTGTCGCCGTAGGCTTCGCGGTTGGCTTCGCCGTGGGCGTTGCGGTGGGCTTCGCTGTGGGCTTACTCGTCGGTTTCGCCGTTGGTGTTGCAGTCGGGATCGCGGTTGGTTTTGCCGTCGGTGTCGCGGTTGGTTTTGCCGTCGGTGTCGCGGTCGGCTTCGCCGTCGGCGATGGGCTAGGCGATGGCGACGTCGCCGGGCAAACTCCAATCGTGTTGTCTTGAAGCGTTACCGCCGCGACTTGCGTCAACGCTCTGCAGTGAATCGTGGCTCCGGTGTCAACGGTTATCGATTGTAGAACGAGCAAGTTGCCGTTGAAAACGGTCGTCGTTCCGAGCGTCGCGGAACTGCCGACGGCGAAGAAGACGTTAGCGGCGCTCGCGCCATTTGTTAGGAGAATGCGCCGGCCCGACGTCATCACGAACGTCGAGGTGATTTGGAAGATAAAAACGGCGTTCGTGTTTCCGCCGCCGTCCAGCGTCAGATCACCCGACGAGACAGCAAGCGAAGACGCTGCCTTATAAACGCCCGGGAGGAGCGTCTGTCCACCGATGTTCCCGGATACGGCTGCGCCGCCCGTGCGGCCCATGGCGTCGTTGTAGGCGGTCGTGAGGTCCACCTTGGCCTGCCGCGCGACCGCGTCAGCCGAATGAAACGTGCCGTGAATGATGCCGGGTGGAAAGCCTGTAAGCGCGGTGCCGGGGGAAATACCGATATCGCCGTCGACAACGCTGGGTCCCGTGTTCGTCACGGTCGAGCCCGCGAGAATGGCGAAACTACTCGCCGTTCGAAGATTGACGGTAGCCGGCGAGCCCGCCTGCTTTAACGGCGAGCCCGGAACTCGCGAAGCAGCGGTGAGGCTGACCGGCAGCGCCGTATTGGCCCCGCCGCCTGCGCAACTTGCAAGGAGTACCGAGGCCATCGTGGCGGCGATGCCGCGGATCGTTGCGCGTCGCAGACGTTGACGGCGATTAACGCCGAAATAATCACCAACTTGTGTGTCGACATCGAAGCGGTTTAACACGGTCGGCAGTGCTCCATACTAGTTGTAGCAATCTGTTGCGTTGTCTTATTACGATACACAATGCGCGACCGCATGTGTGTGTAAATGCAACATTGAAAAAAAGCGATCGCTACAGCTGTCGCTCGCAAAGCCGTTTCCACTCGATTGACTAGAGTCGCCGATATTTTTCGGCATAAGAAGAAGAGAGCGAAGACCAGCCCGTCCGACGAAGGTCAAACGCGCGATCGGACCCAGTTGTTCGTCAAGCGCGCGTGTCGCTCGCGAACGGTCGTTAGTCTAACTCCTGCAAAGACAGGTGTGGCGCCGATCACACTCATGCGATACGTGCTCGATCGTTGCGGTCGTGCGTCGCGCATTCTCCACGTACGTCGAGCGCGGAATCGCGAACAACAGAAATGGCAGCCGGCGTGTGTCCGTCATGCGGTTTATTTCGCGTGCATTTATGTCTACTTCGCGTGCGGTCCGGTCAGCGCGATGTGGTAGAGGCCGAACTCGCCCTTGGTCTCGGCAACCTCGAGGACGCTGAGGCCTTGCGGGAGGGCGACCGACAGAGTCGCCGTCGTCACCGGCGCCGCCGGATTGCCGCCCGTGGTCGGCATCACGAGGGTTCCCACGCTGCGGCCGTCGAGCAACAGCGTGGCTTGGCCCGCCGTCGTCGCATACGTGCCTTCACGCAAGGTCAGCGCATACGTCCCGGCGGTGCGCGCCTCGATCAGGTACGCTAGCGCCGTGCCGCTACGAAAATAGAAATAGCTCGGCTGCGCGTAGCCACCCGGTGCCGCGGCGAACTGATAGCCGGTCGCCGGGATCGTGCCGGGCAGCGCGTAACCGACCGCGCGGACTTCCGGCTTTCCCTCGAGCGCGACGATCGCGGTGCGTTTCGGCGTCGTCCGATCGAAGACATCCGGCGTCGTACCCCACATCCCATATTGACCGTAGGCTGAGGTGTCGTTGTAGTACACGAACAGGTCGCCGCCGTGCGTGAAGAAGTCGCCGAGGGCCTCGGTGACTTGCGATCCGATACGCGGGTCGAGGTTGGCCGCGACCTTCGCCGTCAAGCTCGGCGTTCCGGACATGCCCGGTCCGCCTTCGTAGGTCAGGTTGTGCAGACCGTATGCGATCGCATATGCCGTGAAATCGCCGATGCTCGATGGCAGCGTCGCGCGCAAGCTGGTTTCCGCGCCCTGAAGTTCTTGCAGCACGCTCTGACCTTGTAGCGACTGATCGCCTTCCCAATACGGCGCCTGCGCGACGCCGTAGAAGAAGTGGGACGGCCGGCCGTAGGTCTTCGAAATGAAATAGAGCGCGCCGCCCAAATCGTACGTCTGGTCTTCCTGTGTCGCGAAGACGGGCCGGATCGTGGTGCCGATCGCGGCGGCGCCGTCGACCGCGGCGAAATCGGTGGCGATCTGAACGAGCCGTTCGGCGACGCGGCACTGGCCCCAGCGGTATTCGTCAGTCGGCGAACAGTATGCCTTGTAGGCGGGGTCGTGCTGCGCGCGCGCTTCGGCGACCGAGAGATTGTAACCAAATTGTGCGAAGCTGCCGTTCCAAACTTCGTTGCTGTATTCAACGTAGACGTGCAGGTTCGAACTCAAGTCTTTATGCAGGAGCGTCGCGAGTTGCCGCACGTAATCGTCGTTCGCCTGCACGGGCACGTTGATCCACATGTCCTCGCTCGTCGCGTTGGCCAGCGCGATCGCGTCTTCCCAAGAGGCACCCGTCGGCTGCCAGGTGCCGTTGACGAGGATCTGGCGTTGCGCGGTCGCGTACGTCCCGGTCGTGCGCTGCGTCCAGAGGGCGACCGGTGAGTTGTTGGTCGCGGCCCAATCCATGAAACGCAGCGTCGAGTAGCCGGCCAGCGTCGCAAGGAATGGGTTCGTGAATTTTTGAGTCGCGCTCGACCACCAGCGTACGCCATTTGGGGCGAATTGCGGGCGGATCAGGCGCACGTTCGTGACCCCCGAACCGGCCGGCGCGGCGGACGTGCGATGGGTGCTCGTGAAGCTCAGATACAGCGCGTCGCCCGGATTCGTATCTGTGTAGGCGACCCGCGCGGTGCTGACGTTCGTGGCGGCGTCGTAGGCGTAGCCGCTGACCGTGGCCGACCCGATCGGGATCGAGACGTGCGCTTTCCCGTTGAATGAAAGTTGATAGGTGCCGGTTAGTTCGCTGGCCGAGCCGGGATCGGCGGCCCGCCCGTCCTCGCCGACGCAGCAGAGCACGAGCACGCCGGCATCGACGGTCGGCCAGCCGTTCGCATCGATGTGACCGGCTTGGGCCACGGCCTGGTCGTACGGGCTCGAGGGACTGCCCCACGGTCGCGACTGCCGCATCGCGTCGACGAACGGCTGCGAAACCGAATAATCCACCACGCCTTCGACGTTGACGCCGACGTCGGCCGCCACGCTCAGCGCTCCGACCGCTCCGGGGACGGTGCTCGCGGCGGCCGGCGAGCCGCTGACGGCAGTGAGCAAAAAACAGGCTAGCGCAGCGTAGGTGAGCTGAAGCAAAGGAAGGCGCATACCGGCCTTATCGGCAGCAGCTCGTCGCCATCGTCGCGGCGTTCACGTGCCCGGAGCCACATAGTAGGCGCTCCACGGTGCGGCCAGGGACGCGTAGGTGTTTTGCAACCCGCCCGAGATCGGGATCTTCTGGGAGAAGACGGTCAGATTGCCGGCCAGGCGGACTTGCACGGAGAGCGACGACTTAAGAGCGGAGACACTGAGGTAGCCGAAGGGCCTCACCACGGCCACCAGCGGTGCCTGCGTGAACGACGGGTCGAACTGGGCGGCCGTCGTATCGGGCAACACAGCCGCGATCGCGCCGACTTCACCCGTCGAGTCGATCAACTCGAGCGTTCCGGTCAGGCGTCCTTCGACGAAGATGTAGTTGACCGATAGGCCGCCGTCGATTTGCACCAGAATCGTCGGCCTTGCGCTGAGGTACACGCCGTACGGCGTCGTCACGACCTGTCCGTCGATGCCGACTTTGCCTTCGCAGTCGACTTCGAACGATGCGGGTCCGTAGCGCTGACGAAACGGAGGTACGATGTCGACGACTTTCTGCGGCGTCAGATGAAATGAGTAATTCGGATTCGTGCTTTGATCGATCTTGTAGATCGACGCCTGTCCCACCGAAAACGACAGCTGGGCGGCTAGGTTCTTGGGATCGCTGCGGTCGACCGATGCGTCGATTCGCAAGACGTCGAAGCTCTGATTGAGCGCGAACGCCTGCACGTCTGACTGGACCGTCAGCAGGGCGCCGCCCTTGCTCAGGCCGACGTGATTGACGAACGATCCGCCGGCGAGATGATTCTTGCCGAAACTCAGCGGCGGCGTCGTCGCCGAGATGTCGGGGATCACGCCGTGGGGCGAGCCCGACTCGACCTCGGTGAGCTCCGGTTCGAAATCCATGTCGCAGCGGTTCAGCGTGCCGCCCGGTGCGTTCGCGGCCAGCGTTTGGACCTGTTTCCAGGCGCGAGCCGAATCGAAGATCCGGGGCTCGGGCGTTCCCGGCGCGCACGTCGCCGAACTCGACGGCGCCGCGAGCGGCGCAAGCGAGGCCACCGGCGCGGGCGGCGGCGGGGCCGGTTTCGCGGGCGGCGTGAACGTCGCGACCGGTTTGGGCGTCGCGAACGCCTTCGCGAGCGGCACGGTTCGCGCCAGTTCGGGGTTCTTTAGCGACAATCCGTTGCTGGTGAGGCGGGCCTGCACGCTATTGAGCTCGAGGAACAGCGCTTTGCTATCAATCGTCGTACCCGCGATCGTCTTGAGGCGTAGGCTCGGCTCGGGCGGCAAGTGGTCGAGCCGGTCGCCGTGCGCGTGAACGTAGGCGATGTAGCGCGCGAAGGCCGCCTTGAGCAACGTTGCGTTGGCCGGCGAAAAATCCGTGTCGATCGAACTCGATGGTAGATCGGCTGGATTGATCGGGTGGAACGCTTGACCACTCGCGGGAATACCGGCGTCCGATTGCGCGCGAGCGGGAGACGCGAATCCGACCGGCGCCGCGGTGATTGCACAGCCCGCGAGCGCGAGCATGACGAGTTGGTGAGATCTCGACATGGCGGCGGGATTCAATCTTTCGTTACGGATGCCTGGCCTCCGCAGGTGTTTAGCCGCTCGGCGAGACTCGCGGCGCAACTGTTCCCGATCTCGGCGCAAGCCTTCCGGATCGCGTTGCCGAAGGTGCGAGGTACGATGCATCGCGGCAATGAGGAACCGCCCCTGGAGAAATGGGCGGCCGGTGGGGAACTCGCTGCCTATCGCGTGCCGGCCGCCGAGCCTCGGGCCGCGGTACTGCTCATCCACGGTTTCGCGACGCACGCGAGCCGCCACGCGACGAAGCTGCGCTGCCTCGCTCGCGCCGGCATCGACGCGTTCGCGTACGACTTGCGCGGACACGGTCGTTCACCGGGCCGGCGCGGCTTGGTCGAGCGCTTCGACGCGCTGGTCGAGGAGTCGCTAACGATGCGGGCGTGCGTGAGCGCGGCGGCGCCGGGATTGCCGCTCTTCGTGATGGCCGAAAGCATGGGCGGCCTGCTCGCGATCCGCGGCGCCCAGCGCGATCGCGGCAACCTCAAAGGCCTCGTGCTCTTCGCGCCGGCGCTCGGAATCGGCGACGACGTGCCCGCGTCGCTGCGCGCGCTCGCGCGCGCGCTCGCCGAAGTCGCGCCCGCGCTACCGTTCGCTCCGCTCGAGACCGCGGCGCTCTCGCGGACGCCGGCAATCGCGCCGTCCTTCCTGGCGGATCCGCTGACCCATTTCGGCCGGGTGCCGTTGCGCACCGCGACCGAGATGATGTTGGCCGGCGAAAAGGCGTTGAGCGAAGCCGCCGCCTGGTGCGTTCCGGCACTGATCATTCACGGCGATGCCGACCGCATCGTTCCGCTGAGCGGGTCGCAGCGTTTCGTCGCGGCCGCGCCGGCCGGAACGATCGAGCTACGCGTCGTTCCGGGCGGCTATCACGAACCGACTAACGACCCCGGCGGCGACGAACTCTTCGAGACCGTCGTCGCCTGGATCGAGGCGCGCGCTCACACGTAGTCGCGCAGCGTCACGGTCACGGCGTGCGGCGCCGACGCGCCCTTGCTCAAGACTTCAAGCACCAGCTTCGTTCCGCCGGCGCGTCTGAGCGCTTCACGCGCGCTGCCCAGCGTCAGACGATCGCTCGGGATTCCGTCGATGCCCGCGATCACGTCGCCGCGAACGATGCCCGCTTCGGCCGCCGGCGTTCCCGGGCGGACGGCGGCCACGACGAGCTTGTCTTGATTAATGAGGAAAATGCCTGCGCGTTCGTTGCTGTCGGCCGCGGAGAACGCGGCGTTCGGTTCGAGGCTCATCGTCTGGTGCGCATAGTCGAAGGTGACAGTGAAGCGCGCGAGCGCGCCGCCTCCGATATTTGCCTCGATGCCGGGCACCGCGAACGCGCCCGCGGTCGCCGTGCTAAAGCCGGCCACGAGGTTCTTGAGGTCGTAGGGGCCGATTTGTAAGGACGTCAAGCGGCCCAGGCGTCCGACGTCGCCACCGCCGACGCCGAATCCGTTGAGACCGGGCGCCGTCGCGCCGGCCGGGACGACCGTTGGGTGCGCCGCGCTGAACGGGGCGAGCAGGTCGAGCGACGAGCGGCTGCCCGTGTCGATCGTGCATTGCCCCGCGATCGCATCGATCGCACACGGAATTTCCGGTTGCGTTCCGTCGAAAACGAAGGGTATGCTCGTGCCTGCCGCGGCCGCGCCGGGTAGCTTGAAGATCACGCGCTTGTGAGCGTAATCGAAGACCGTCACGAAGCGTGCCAGCACTTCGGCGCCGATCAGACCGTCGACGGGCGCGCTGGCGCCGACGCCGAAGCCGGCGCGCACCGGAAGCACCGCGAAAACTTGATTGCGCACTTCCGCGTTACCGACGCGGAGCGATGCGACCGGCGCGAATGCGACCGTTTCGGTTGCGGCACCGACGCCCCCGCCCTGCGCGCTACCGGCCGTTGCCGCACCGACTTCGCGCGCGACGGCGGGATCGATGACGTTCGCGCCGCCCGTGTCGAAGATGAATCGGTACGGTCCCTTACCGTCGAGCATCACCTCGAGGTAGACGTGGTTGTCGATCAGCTCGAACGGGACGCTCGTTTCGCTTCCGCCCGAGATCGTGAAGTCGTGCAGGTTCTCGTCGGGCTTGCGGACTTTTTCGGTCATCCCCGCCGGCGCCACGTCGACATGCGTTATATGAAAGTTCGACTCATTACCCTGATCGGATTTCTGGTCGTTCACGAACGCGAGCTGGACGCCCGCGACCGCATGATAGTCGCCCAGGATCGTCGTCGTCGTCACGGCCGCTGCCGTTTCGACGTATCTGGCCGGCAAGTGCGTCGTCCGGTCGATCCATACGTCGAATGGGACCGCGCTTCCAGGAGCGTTCACATGAATGACGTCGTAGGTCCGGCCGGCGTCGGATTGAGGTGCGGCAAGTGCGATCGTCGCGCCGCCGTGCGACGGCGTCCACAGCGCGTACGACTCGCGGAACGCCTCGTTGAGCGCCGCGGCGTGGCCCTGCTCGCTGCCGTCAACCCAGACCGCGCCGCCGGAATCGCGCGTCCACGCGGCACTGCCGTCATAGCCGAAATCGTTCGTGAACGATCCCGTCCGCGTATAGATCGCGAACGTCCCGCCCGCCGCGAGGTCGGTATACCATTCGGCCTGCGCGGGCAACCCGATTGCCGTGCCGGTCGCGCTCTCGTGAAGCGACGTGAGGTGGGCGAGGTTGTCCGCGCCAAGCGCGCTGGCTGCGGCCCGAAGCACGGCGTCGGCGCCGGCTTCGCCCTGTGGCTGGGCGCCGGCAACCGAACCGAGGCTCAGGCCGAGGGCGAAAGCGGCAGCGGCCGCCGATAGATAATGCATGCTGAGGATACGGACGGGCACCGAATATGTTTCGGTGCTGCAGCAGACGCTAGGCGGGTACGGCGCCCACCGCCGCGCGCCCGGCGGCCGTTTCGAACGGCGCGGCCCAACTGATGGCGGGTGCGATCTGCGCCGGGTCGATGCGATCGCGGAATCGCACGGCGGCCGACATGAGGTCATCGAGCACGCCGTCGTCGAGCAGCCGTGGTTCGAGCCCGAGCGAAAGTAAGTGCTCGTTCGTGCTGCTGTAGTAGTGCGCTTCGCGTTCGACCCGTGGATTGGGCAGGTGTTCGATTCGCGGTTCGAGCCCGCGCCGCGCGGCGACGTAGTGGACGCGGCGCGCGAGTTCGAGCACGCTGAAGATTTCCGTGAATTGGTTGAACACGCGAAATTCGCCGGGTTCGGCAGGGCTCTCGACGGCCAGCGCGATGCACCGCGCGGTATCTCGTATATTGATGAACGTGCGACTTTGACCACCGAGCCCGTAGACCGTCAGCGGAACTCCGAGCGCGGCCTCGATGCAAAACCGGTTGAGCACCGTGCCGAACACCCCGTCGTAGTCGAGCCGGTTCACCAGCCGTTCGCACGCGACGGTCTCGTCGGTGGAGAGGCCGTAGACGACGCCTTGGTTCAGGTCGGTCGCGCGCAGACCCCAGGCGCGACACGCGAAATAGATGTGGTCGCTGTCGCTGGTTTTGGTCAAGTGGTAAAACGATCCGGGCTGCTTGGGAAAGGGAAGCCGATCGCTGCGGCCCTTGTGCTCGATCCTGATGAACCCTTCCTCGATCTCGATGTTGGGCGTGCCGTATTCGCCCATCGTCCCCAGTTTGACGAGGTGGGCGTCCGGAGCTGCCTCCCGCATCGCCCAGAGGACGTTCATGTTGCCGATCGTGTTGTTGACGAGCGTCGCGACCGCCGCATCTCGATTCATCATCGAAAACGGCGCGCTGCGCTGCTGGCCGAAGTGCACGATCGCATCGGGCCGCGTCGAGCGGAACGCCTCCAAGAGCGCCGGATAGTCGGTCGCATCGCACGCTTGGAATTGGAGGGGACGGCGGGCGAGCTCGTTCCAGGCCGCGACGCGCTCCTCGAGCGAGCGAATCGGCGTCAGCGACGAAACGCCGAGTTCCCGGTCCCAGGCGCGGCGCACGAGGTTGTCGAGGATCGTCACGTCGTGGCCGCGCGCGGCGAGGTGTAGCGTGCTTGCCCAACCGCAATAGCCGTCGCCGCCGATTACGATGATCTTCAGGTTGCAACTCCTTCGCGCGCCGGCGCGCTCCCGATCAGTTCGAGTAGGGCGTCGGCGTGGTCCGCAATTCGGTACGCCGACGCTTGAGCGAGGGCGGCCGCGGAGAAGGCCGGCCAGCACGCCGGGTCCGCGACGTCGGTAATAGCGCGCGCCAACGCGGTCTCGTCACCGCGCGGAACCAGGCGGCCCGCGCTTCCCATCCATTCGCTTATCCCGCCGACATCGTATGCGACGACCGGCCGGCCGCGGGCTTGCGCTTCAATGCCGCCCAAACCGAACGGCTCGGGCCACAGCGACGGCATCGCGATCAAGGTCGAGGCGTCGATCTCCGCTTCGAGCTCGTGCGGCAAGAGTTTCCCCAGCATCGTAAGCTCCACGCCGAGCCGCGCGGCGAGGCTCGGTAAGCGTCGCACTTCGCGCGTCGGCTGGCCCGCCGCCGCGAGCGACGGCCGCCGTGCGGGTGCGATCCGGGCGACCGCGCGAATCAGCGATGCGAGGCCTTTGTCGCGGACCAACCGGCCGGCGAAGAGGACGCGATCCCGGGCGGGCCGTTCCGCCGCCGCTCCCGCGGCGTCGCCGCCGACCGGCGGCGCAAGGGTCGCGATCCGTTGCGCGGCCACGCCGTTGAGTTCGCACAGACGCGCCATGAAGCGCGAGGACACGACGACGCGATCGGCGGCCAGCACGCCCGCGCGCAGAGCTTGGCGCGAACGCAGCAACTGCAACGTTCGCGCGCGCGGGCCCGCGCCGCAGCCGCGCAAGACCGCGTTGACCAGGCAGGTCGAAGCGGCCATCGGATGCGCGCAGTGTGCTTTGAAATGTGGAAATTGGCGGTCGCCCTGCGGACAGAAGAGCCGGTGGTCGTGCACGCGAACGATCAGGCGCCGCGCGCGCCTGGCGGCCGCGAGCACGCCCGGGTCGTGAACGTTCGAGGTCAAGACGGCGGCGGGACGCGACGCATCGATCGCGGACGCCACGGCGCGGGCCGCTGCCGCATCGGCGGGCCGGTCATCCGAAGCCCATCCGAATTCGCGGGCCGGCGAGCCGAACGCGCCGGGTTCGACGACCCGCCGCGCCGCGATGCGAACCGCAAGGCCGCGCTTCGCGAGGGCCGGCAACACGCGGGCGAGATAGGATTCCGTGCCGCCGGCGCGGTCAACGGTATCGCACAAAACGAGAAGAACGTTCCGACCCACCGCCCTACCCAATCACACGAAGCTTGATCCTACCTGGGAGCTAGCTACAGCGTCACCCAGAAGCGGCCGCGAAACGAGCAAGCGCGCGGGTCAACGTCGAATCGTCGGTTCCATGTCGTCTTTCGAAGACGCGGCGCTTTCCGCCGCTGCCGATTGCATCGCTCCTGACGGCTCCGAGATTCGTCTGCTCGGAAAAACGCCGCGCGCTACTTCGTGTCATGCGCGGCTAGCGGCCGCGCAGACGGCGCGGGCCGTCCGGCATCGCAGCGTCGACGAACTTTGGTTCTGCCTGCGCGGCACCGGGCGAATTTGGCGCAAGTCCGGCGAGCGCGAAGACGTTTCCGAGTTACGCGAGGGGCGCAGCATCAGCTTGCCCGCGGGCACGAGTTTTCAATGGCGCAACGACGGACCGGGTCCGCTCGACGTGCTGATCGCCACGATCCCGCCGTGGCCGGGAGACGACGAAGCGGTTGAGGTCGCCGGCGCTTGGGCGCCGCGGGAAGGTTCCTGATGGCGATGAAACGCGAGTTCGAGACCGAGCTGCTGGGGCGCGGGCCCAATTTGGCCTGGGTCTATATCGCGATTCCGTTCGACGTGCAGGCGGTCTTCGGTTCGAAGGGCCGCGTACCGGTGTCCGGAACGATCAACGGTTTTTCATTCCGCACGTCGGTCGTGCCTGAAGGCGACGGGACGCATTATATGGTGGTGAACAAAGCGTTGCAGGCAGGTGCCGGAGCAAAGCGGGGCGATGTGGTCACGGTCGTCATGGAGCGCGATCTCGGGGAACGGGTCGTAGCCGTGCCGCCCGAGCTGGCCGACGCACTGCGGACGGCGCGCGCCGCGCGCGAAACGTTCGCGTCGCTCTCGTTTTCCCATCGCAAAGAGTACTCCGACTGGATCGGCTCGGCGAAGAAGCCCGAGACGCGGCTGGCGCGCGCACAGAAGGCCGTGGCGATGCTGACCAGCGGTAAGCCCCTCCGCTGACGAGCGCACCCGTTTCACACGCATCTCTTTGTGGGAGGGCTGTCAAGCTTCGACCGAAAGATCGTATCGGCCGGCGGGGGGTCCATCGTGCTACGAATGGAAGGTCACGCGCTTAGCGAGGGGAGATATTCGAATGTCGTTTTTGTCCGACGTCAAGACGGTCGAAGCACGGGTAAAGGAAGCGCTGGAGGAAGGCGCGGTGACGCCGTACTACACGCTTCCGCTCGACCGGGTCTACGAGGTGCTCAATGCAGCGCTCTCTTCGGAGATCATCTGCGTCCTGCGCTACCAGCAGCATTACTACATGACCACCTCGATCCATCAAGCTCAGCTGCAAGCCCTGTTCAAAGAACATTGGCAGGACGAGCAAGGCCACCTCGAACGAATCGCCGAGCGGATAAAGCAACTCGGCGGCGTGCCGAATTTCGACCCCGAGGGCATCACCTCGCGCGCCTTCTCGTCGTTCAAGAGCGGCCACACGCTGGCCGACCTCTTACGCGAAGACCTCGTCGCCGAGCGCGTCGTCATCAAGATCTATGGCGACGTCGTGACCTTTTTCGGCTCGGCCGATCCGGTTAGCCGGCGGCTCTTCGAGGAGCTCCTCCAGGACGAGGAAGACCACGCCGACGACATCGCGGATTTGCTCTATACCGTCGATCCGGAGTCCGGCAAGGTCGTCGAGCAGTTCAGTGGCGACTCGACGATTCGGGCGAAGCGCGGCAGCTGAGCGCGAGCTCACGCGGCGTGTCCAGCGGTGCGAACTTTCGCAGCGGATCCATCCGTGCGAACGACATCGACTTCGAATACGTCGAGCAGGGCGCGGGTCCGCTCGTGCTGCTGTTCCACGGTTTCCCCGACTCGCCGCTCGGCTGGCGCTACCAACTCCCGGCGCTCGCCGCTGCGGGTTTCCGGGCCGTGGCACCGGTGCTGCGGGTGTACGCGCCGGCGGCGCTCTCCTCCGAGCCGCGGACCTTCGCCACGTCGACGCTGGGACTCGACGCCGTCGCGCTGATCGATGCGTTCGGCGCCGAACGCGCGACGCTAATCGGCCACGATTGGGGCGTCGGTGCGGTCACGGCGGCCGCGCTGCTCGCGCCCGAGCGCGTCGAGCGGCTCGTCACGATCGCCGTGCCCTACGGTCGAGCGATGGCCCTGGCGCTGGTGGAAAACGCGGCCCAGCGGCGCCGCTCGTGGTACATGTACTACCTCTCCGGACCGCTGGGCGAGGCCGGACTGAGCGCGGATGACTTCGCGCTGATCGACGAGTTGTGGCGGGATTGGTCGCCGGGCTATACGCCCGACCCGGAGTTCATGCGCGATCTCAAGGCTCGCTTCGGGGCGCCCGGCGTCGCCGGCGCCATCTGCGCGCTCTATCACAACTCGCTCTATCCCGGCGACGTCGCCCCGGAGCTCAAGGCCGTGCAAAACCGGCTCGGCCGGGAACCGCTCGCGCCGCCCGCGCTGCACGTTCACGGCGCGAACGACGGCTGCATCGGCGTGGACGTGGCGCGACCGAATCCCGGCCTGTTCGCGGCCGGCATCGAATCGGTCGTGGTGCCGGATGCGGGTCACTTCGTGCACCTCGAACGCCCCGATGCCGTCAACGCGCCCCTGATCGCCTTTTTGCAGAAGTCAGGTGCTTAATCGTTGTCCCACGTTAGCTCGATGCCGCGCCGCTCGCGACCAGCCGCCGTCAAAACGAAGACGGCCGCGAACACGATCAACGCGATGTACGAGAGGGCCTGCGCGTAGTTCGCACCGCCGCCGGGCAAGCTGAACTTGGCCGCGAACGCGGCTTCGATCTGCGCGGCGCCCGCGCTCAGCAGGTTGCCCAGTTGATAGGTGAGGCCGGCGAATGAGCCGCGCACGTTGCCCGGGGAGAGTTCGTTCAAGTGAACCGGAATCACGCCCCACGCGCCTTGCACGAAGAACTGCATCAGGAAACCGCCGAGCGCGAGTAGCGTGACCGATGGCGCGTAGAGCCAGACCGGTATCACGAGCGCGGCGAAGCCGACAGAGATCAAGATCGCTCTGCGGCGTCCGAGACTCTGCGAGAAAAATCCGAAGAGGGTGCCGCCGACGATCGCCCCGATGTTGGCGACGATGACGACGGACGACGTCTGGCCGACGCCCAAGCCGTGCTGTTTCTGAAGGAACGTCGGATAGAGATCTTGCGTGCCGTGCGACATGAAATTGAACGCCGTCATCAGGAGGACCGCGTAGACGTACAGCAGCGGGTGCGTTCCAATCGATTGCAGGACGTTGCCGCGTTCGGCGGCCGGCCGGCTCTGGCCGCCCTCCCAGACCGGTGACTCCTTGACGCGAAAGCGAATGTAGAGCACCAAGAGCGCGGGCAGCACGCCGATCACGAACATGCCGCGCCATCCCAGGTGCGGGAACACGAAGAAGTACGCGACGGCGGCGAGCAGGTAGCCGGCCGCGTAGCCCTCTTGCAGGATGCCGCTGGCGAGGCCGCGCGCCTTCGTCGGTAAGGTCTCGAGCGCGAGCGCCGCACCGACGCCCCACTCACCGCCCATGCCGATCCCATAGAGCGCTCGCAGCACCAAGAACACCGTGAAATTGGGGGCAAAGGCTGAGAGGAGCTCCATCAACGAGTAAAAGATGATGTTGAACATCAAGGGCCGGCGCCGCCCCCAGCGATCGGCCGCCGCGCCGAAGATCAGCGCGCCGAGCGGGCGGAACATCAGCGCGATCGTGATCGCGAATGCCGTGGCCGGAATCGACAGCTTGAATTCGTCAGCGATCTTCGAGACAACGAAGGTCACCAAGAAGAAGTCGAACGCATCGAGCGTCCAGCCGAGGAAGGCGGCCAGGAACGCCGTGCGTTGGTAGGGTTCC
>Ga0116227_10009091_pt1 | contig 18253 bp, 11 predicted proteins | sample S1TSphgellanicum_FD_89693 | JGI IMG/M metagenome (GOLD analysis project Ga0116227, IMG submission 89693) | Host-associated microbial communities from peat moss isolated from Minnesota, USA - S1T2_Fb - Sphagnum magellanicum MG | ecosystem: Host-associated > Plants > Peat moss > Unclassified... | reverse complement strand
TCCCCCTCCTTTTTTTGGCTAAATTTAGAATCGCTAAATTTAGCCAAAAAAAAAAAGAAAAGAAAAAGAATTTTCAAAATGCGTTAAAAAAAAAACTGTGTTTTTTTTGTGGATTCTTGTCGCCACATTTCTACAGATAAAAAAAAATCAGCAGATTTCTTTATTGGGTTCTAGTATGTGAAGGAATTTTAATGTGAAGGAATTTTTAACTGCTTTACTTTCATATCCTCTTTATAGCCAAATTTGGCTAAAATTTATTATGGATGATTACCAGTTCAGCCACATTCACAAATATGAAAAAAAAAACCCTCTGATTGGCACCAGTGTTTTTTTAAATGAATTTTGTGATGCAGCCAAACTTCGCCTTTAAAAAAAAAAAAAACTGGCAAAATCTTGCGAACAAGAGAAATTGAAAATTAAAAGATTTGAAAATGAAGTGATTTTGGAGGTTTTCAATAGCCAAAAGTATTTTTTTTAAAAAGTAGAAATTTCTTATTTGGTTTATAGATAGATTTGGATAAATTTTCCTAAAGATGATCACCACTTTTTTTCACATCTTTTTATCAACGATCATTGTTTTGGCTATAGATTTTTTTAAAAGAAAAAAAATTGATAATAATAATAATAATACTACTATTTATCTATATCTATGACATCATATATTTTCTTGGGAAATTTTCATCACTTGGCAACAAAAAGTTAATTTAGTGTAATTCACACAAAGGATTTTTGAAAGAAAATGTGTCAAAATTGCCAAATTTTGAGGAATTATTTTAATGTAATTATCATATTTAGACAAAAGGTTTCGATAGATTGTCACAATATAGCAATATTTGTAATTCTTTTATTTTCCTTTTTAACATGTAATCAAATTCCATTAATTTGTGTTGTGGATGATCCTCACATAGTCCTAAAACATGACATCCATGATTGTTCCTTTTCCCACCACCATACAAGCCTATCTCATTTATTGGCCTTGCCTACCAAGAAGGCAAGGATATTGTGTTTAGATTCATTATAGAGTATAGTAGCTTAAGGGATTTTGGCCCCTAGGTAATAATAATAGGTCTATTTTTATTTTATTTTTTATATGAGGATTTTTGAAAGATGATATTTTGATTTGTGTTGAAACTTGAGATTAGTTATGGAGTTATAATATCTTGAAGGAATTTGGTTTTTTTTGGAGGATTTTTTGAAGATTATATTTTTGCATGGTGAAATATTTGAGTTTTGATAATTCTTCTTTTGCCTTAAAATATTTTAAAATGTAAATAGCAAGGCTACAATGTGACACACCCCGTGTTATGGGAAGTACCTTACCCTAAGGTTAGTTTCGTCATTAAATAATCCTCAATCTAATGAAATGATTTTTTGTGAAAATATGAAGTTGACATGTTGAAAATCATCATAATTATCATAGGCCACACTCAGAATAATTTCACTCCTCATGTGACAAATATCATAATAAATCATGAAAAATTCAATAATTTCAAAATTTTAAAATGAATTAATTTTTTGAAAAAAGAAAAACATTGCTCGTTTTGTTAATGTGGAAACAAATCCTAGGCTATGATAATGTATTGCCTTACTTGCAAGGCATTAACCTACAAGTAAAACATTTGGAGGAAATTTTTAGCATATTTTGAAGCTCACTTTACATTTTTTAATATCCTTATTCAAGAGAAAAAAAGAGATATTCCATTTACTCCTTAAAAATGGGAGGATTTTAGATTGACCTTACACTTATAAGGATCCCATTGTTGAAGATGAGGCCTAAGAACACCTTGTTCACCTTGTGTTTTCCTATGTTTAGTATGTTTAGGTTCATGATAATCTATGTCTTATGCTTTACAAAAGGTAAAACCTAAGCATGGGGAAAAAATCAACCTACTATTAATAAATAAATTTAAAAAATCAAATGAAAGTAGCAATTTCTTACCTTCAAACTATTTCAAAGTGTACACTATGGAATATATGCTGAACAAAACTTATAACATGCATGCAAATAAAATAATAGCCAAATTTTGGACAAATCAATATTAAAATTTTTAAATGGCGTAGAGGTGGGGGAAATATTTCCAAAATAAGGGGCCTAGGATCAACTTGTTCTAGGCTTGATAAACTATGTTTAAAAAAGACGAGATTTAAAAAAATAAAAATAAAATGATGCATGATCATGATCAAAATCTTTCAAAAACATAAATAGGTGCAATCACACTATAAAAAACCAATCATGTTCGAGTCCTAGGTGAAACTTTAAAAAAAATGGGTTAGTTAATCATGCTGACATGGTAAAAAGGGATTGGTTATTCATGGAAAATAATTTTGATTCCATGATTTATAAGTTGAAATATTTTATAAGAAAAATCTTATGACCCCAAAAAAAGTTTCATTATACTATTATGATAATCATTTATTAAAAAAATTCAAAAATATGTATATTTTCAAATTTGTTCAAATTTGTACATTGATTACATTGTTTTATAAGTGTTTTTTAATATACTTTATTCATTAAATTGATGTCAAACTTATCCATATGTTTTCATAATATATCATGTTTGTTGATATATAAGCAAATCTAAAAATTTCAACACCAATTTATGTTAACATTTCAAAACATGAAATATTAAACATTAATTACAATTTTTTGGTACATATTAAAATGATTGAATTTAAGGAGTGTTTATGAGAAATTTAAAAAACATCACTATATAATGAAATTTTAGTGAAATATTTGAATTTGGAAATTTTCAAAAGTCCTTAAAATTGAAAACCAACTTTGAGATTGAATTCAAAATCAACCTTAATAATTACATAAGTTTAATTTTTGTGGTAATAAATTTATGTCAAGCTCAACTTTAATAACATAAATCTATTGTGAAATAATTTTTTCTTTATAAAAATTCCACACTAATTTTTTTTTTTTTTGTGATGAAATTTTGTAACTTGGTAAATTGTTTTTTAGAAATGAAGAAAAACAAAAAAACTTTGTGATTTTAAAGGATTTTTCACCATTTTTCCAAATAAAAATAATTATCTAACAACATCTAAACCTAAACATTCTCTAGGTTGTCATTTCTAGTAGCACATTTGTAAAATAATTTATAGCCCATCTAAAACATTCACCATTTAAGGTGAAAACACAATTAGGGGGATTATTTGGTTTATCACAATCATAGTGTTTTTAAAGGACATAATAATAAAAAGTAGAATAAAAGATTAATGGCCGAAACCATTATAAGGGAAACAAAGAAAAGCCAAAAGACGAATAACCTGTAGGAACCAAAAAAAAGGAAAAAAAAATCCTTTTCGTGGTAGGAAGTTATTTCACCCATGACCTTTTTAATGTCACTAGCATGCAAATCATGAAATCTAATAATAATGGGAGGTCTAGAACATGCATCATTTGCCAATGCAATCTTCCTCTCTATGATAAAGGCTAAAATAGGCTAAAAGGCAATATTAACATGTTGCCTTAAAAATTGAATTCAAAAAAACAAGGACAAATGACTTCTTAATTGTCTATCATGGAAAAGATGGGCACACTCCTTGATGAAACGATCCATATCATGCTCGAGTGTGCCATGCACCTCTATGGCATCAAAATAAAATGGTGCCTTTCATGAAGCCCTTTATACTTACGGATCTTAATAATGACATTAAATTCCGTAATTGCACCTGCTAGTCGAGTAATGACATTCAAAGCCACCATCTCCTTCATTGGGTTAGTCACCACCACATTGACAATGCAGACTTGGTCTTTCCGAATCATGTAAAAATTGATTTGTAATGAAACTTTTGACGTAAAGACGTACCATCATTTTCTCCATACAATGTGCCCACTTTCTTGAATGAGGGCATACATAACGTCTTAGATGGTGTCATGCGTGGTTATTTGCTGACCTCCAAACGGGCAACAAGCTAAATGCATGCTAAATGCATCTAACCCATGTCCAAATTCACACATGAAAATACTAGATGTCGAGGGTTAATCAAACCAAGATGAAAATGCAATGCTGAGGTGAAAGTAAAGTGTGTGAAGTAAAACGAACAAATAGATGGCATAATAACCAACCATAGCCTTACCCTCCTTACTCGAACAAAAATGAATGTAAGCTCTAGATGTTGAAGAAATGGAGTCATTTTCTAAAATAGACTTAAGGGATGTGTTATGGTGGAAGTCCATCAAAGATGCTTATAAACTTGGGGTGTTAATAACTACTAGATTTTCAAAAGAAAGGTGCATATCCTTAAATGTAAGAAGAAAGCCATTTCACGTTGCACGTGTGGACCCCCCTCAACTTGAGAAACATATTTTTCCAAAATGATTTTATTGAAAATATGAAACCTAAAACACAAATACAGAACCACTAGAACCCAACTCCTTATAAAACAAATGGGGCACAATCCTCCATAGAAAGAAGGCTTATACCACTAAATGATATCGGTAGTTGAGCCTAATGACTTGTTAAAGGGACCTAAAAAGATTCCCACAATCTTGGACCCATAATGTCCCTACATATTCACATAATTCTCTTGTTAAAACCCACCAAAAAAGATAGGAAGGAAAAAAGAGGTATTGTCCGTTTGAGATAAGAAGGTTGACGAATTACACATGAAGACAAAATGAACAAAGCAACGTGGGTGTCTCCTAGGAGAGGAAGATCGTCAACATGCACCATGTCTTGAGATAAAACCTCATCCAAAAAATGTGTGGCAAAGTCTTGAAAACCCACTAGCACATTCAAAATGCGTAAGTCATTTGTGACCAGGGTGTAGCCCTGAGGAATTTTTATGCCTAACAAGATCCTTGATGGACTCCAAAGCTTACATTTCGACACTTTGACCTTAAGCCCAATTAAGGCTAATTGAAAGCAAAGGTGGTCAAAAACGCGGGTTATCTCATTTAAAGGTCCCACAATGTGGGTATCGTTTGTTAAGGATGGAAAAATGTAGTTAGGGGTTTACAAGATGGTTTCTAGTAGAGTTTGATAATGGGTCAAAATAAATAAAAGACTTGCTTCATGCCTGAAAATGACTCAATTATGGTGATCCCTTCCACATGCCACCCATGCTAGTAGTAAAAAGAAGAATGAATGCCATAAAACAACTTGATAAAGGGGACAATGTTTGCTAAAGGCCCTCTGACATCACACGATTTTCTAAAAATAACAACTTGGGAAATGTTATTAAAAACGTTGTTGATGTCGACTTGCATCACAACCCAATCAGGGTGTAGGTTAAAGAAGGCTTGGATGCCAAAAGAGATGGCTTCATAGCCTTGAAGGGTTGAAACTCCAAACTAGTGTGGGGATAGGTGCTCTTGAAACAACCTTTGAAGTTGTAAGATAATGGAGTGATTAATAAGTCGAAGAAAAATTTCGCCCACAACATTAGAACGAAGACCACCAATGTCCTTTGCCATTGCCAATAATCCGTTCGCCCTTAGCATTAAGGCCCTTGACCTAAGGATATCCCCATGAACAACATTAGCAACAACCTGGAATAAATTTGAAAGCCCTGAAGATGGGTCTTCTCGTATGAAACATTTTGAAAGATGCTCATATACCATCCTAAAAAAACCCACCTGAAGACAAATGGGGAGTAGTGGCTAAGGTTTAAGTAAACATAATCCTATCTAAGACAAAAATGTGTTAAGGTTGATAGTAAAAAATAGGTGGAGGGATAAGGTTTGAAGGAAGGGGTTGTAACTAGCGTAGGGCAGCAATAATGTCTTTTGAAAAATAGTTGGTGTCATGGGTTGGAGAGCTGTGGTAGCACAATTGTATTCATTGGTTCTCTCTAAATTTAGACATTGACGAAGACGAGTGGTCAAAGAGTCTTCCCATGAATGGACATAAGAGGCGCGTGAAGACTCCTTTTGAAAGGAAGACCACTTGTTCGCCAAAAACCTCTTGAAGCAAGCATAAACCTCTCATTGATTTGAACGACCACCTCGAGTATAACGTAAACACCAACATGGCAATAAGAAGAATAGGTACTAAGTTAATTTGTTTATTAGGTCTCGGACAATTTGGTCAAAGGGTAAGTGAAAAGCCTATTTAACATCGTTTTGGGTGGCTTGAAGGATCTTATGAAATAAACAAGGGGATGCGAAACTCAATTCAAACAACCCCAAAATGGAATTAAATTGGGTTCAAAGCCAACCCCAAGAAGCAAAACAAATAAAACCAAGGAGAAACATAGGAGGGGAGGACACTTACAAAGAAAAAACAGCTTGGCTAGCTTGGGGAACGAGGCTAGCAAGAGGGTGAGCATTCTTAACATGCCTCAAGAGGCCACTTAAAGTGTCGCAACCCCATTTTGAGGGAGTTGTGAGGTCGCCACTCACACTCCCGAAAATGGGACTTGGGAGTCCTCCGAGACTCCCGAAAACTTAGAGCGCAATTGCAAGGGTCAAAACACCTCACATTGAGACGTTCTTTATACTGTTGGAAAGGTCTTGAAGTGTAGATGTCCAAAATGGCCTCGTATGAGCCATTTGGACATTTACAACACAAGTTATGGTCAAAAGAAGGGTCGGGAGTCAAACTGGCAGTTTGACTCCCGACCATTAAAAGTCAGGCATCGACTCAATTCCGGGGCGTGCAGGTGAAGTGCAACACACCGTTGGAAGGCTCTCAAGGAGAGCTATAACTTTGGTTTAGACCTCGTCCCGATCCGAGTTTGGGGCGGGAAGTTATGAATGCCCAAAGTCCCGAGAGTCCAAACCGGGACAATTTTGGGACTCCACTTTGGGAGTCCCAGGAAAAAGAGCCATTTGGATGCAAGTGTGGCGGAGAGCTACAGAGAATACTATATGGGGGAAGGTGGTGGGTTCCTTGAAGTTCGGGTCGTGGTGAGTCAAGTTAGTCCAAGGTCGCCTATGGCTTGTTCCAACACTAAAAGTGTGTAGAATGAATTCTAACCAACTTGTTGATTGGGTTTGAATGCAGGACTGAATAATTGAGTAAGCTTGTCCTTCTTCCTAGTCTAATCTTGGAACTTTCAGCACACCCCTCTCACCCCTTTAGTGCTGGAAGCTGGGAGTGTGCCCCGAGTCCTAAAAATTTCGCAACTTGATGACTTAGCCCCAACTTGGAGCTAATTAGGGACTTGTGAGCGCGTCATAAATTGTGAAAATTTGAACGAAGAAGACAAAAGGTATTTCAAATTAACAAGGGACGCAAAGAAGGAGCCATCTGACATTAAAAAAAATTAAAAAATAACATAGTAATTATCACAACACAATGAATCTTTTCCAATTAAACTCTTTAAAAAAAATCCCCCAAAGCCAAGGAAGCAAAACCCCAAGTAGCCCCCCCCCCCCCAAGGGACAAAAATTTTCTTGTCGTTGTAAGAGCTCACTAGCGATGGCAAGCCCGGTTATGGTTATCGAGGTTAAGGAGTTCCATCGTAAAGTAACAGCACTTCCTGGATTAAGACCTTGTGCTTCAAAACCTTTCTTCATCCCTTGTTCAAGTTCCTTTCATCTACTGCAGTTCCTTTACACTTGTGGAAGTTCCATCGTTACCCATTGCCATTTCTTTCTATTTCTTTTTCATGTTTGAAAGATGATAGATCTTTATCTCTATTTGTGTTTCTAAAGTAACATTCTTATATATAATCTTCATAAATTAAAATGTTTTTAAATATTGTAGATGAACTTAAAATGTAAAGTCATATTTAACATTAATATTGTTATTTTAAAAAATCCATATTCCAATAAACTTTAGTGAGAATGATATTTAAAAATATGAATGTATTTATAACATAAATTGGATTCATAATGAACTTTTGAATTGATAACACTATATTTGTCACATAATACAATGAATAATGTAGGTTAAAAATTATGTCAAAATAATTTCAAAATAATAATTTAAAAATGTCATCATCAAATTAAGAATTTAATAATAAAATGCATTAAAACTTGCCCAATATGTCTAAGAAATAATTAATTTTAATGTCATGAATTTTGACATTTTTTATCATTTGTAGTTCATTTCACATTGAAATATCTAAACTTTCACATGAGTTTTGGGACCAATCATATGTCTAATGATATTTATAAGGTGGCATATTTATTCTTAATTAAAAACATAGGGGATAATTAAAAAATTTGTAATTATTATGATAGTAAGAAATTTTAGCTAATATAAGATGTGGACTATTTAAAATGTCAAAAACGAACCACCTAACCATGTTTTTATCCTTTAAGGATAATTAATGTTGGAGATCTTTCCTAGTGAACCTACTTGAAAAATTTGGAAAAAAAAAAACTTGGTCCATACAATAAAAGTAGTCACAATTACTTGCAATTAAATAAATAAGTTAATTTTCTATTAAAAAAAGTGAAAATTGAAAATTTAATGAATAATAATGAAAAAAAGATATAATTTTTGACCAAATGTAACTAAAAAAATTCAATGTTCAACAATTTTATGATGAGTTTTGTTGATATTTTACATTGAACCCTAACAAGGTAATTATTTATTTTATTTTATTTTTGTCATTGTGCTTCCATAGTAATTATGACCTTATGACAATATAGTGCAATGACCTTTGTTTTAACATGTTTTTTTTGTTGTTGTTAATAACAACATATTTATCCATTTAGTCTTTATGTTCTTTAGTTTATTTTTGCTAATTTTGTAACCAACTTAGTAAACTAAATGTGCATTGTGTTTTTTCAAACCGTGGGAAAGAAGAACCATACAAAATTTAGTAAAAGAAGATTTTAAAAAATTGGACACCATAAGCAAATGACACAAAGATTGAACAACAAGGTTGGTGTGGTGGTTCATGTGGTGGATTCCTTCCATGTGAATGGATTGATGATCCTTCATTTGTTTTGTCACTACATTTTTCATTTTATCTTAAACTTGAATATTAGGTGCCACAAATTAAAACATTTTTTGTGACACATTAAAGAGACAACAGATAACAAAATAATTAACAAAAATAAAATAAATGTGCTAACCTTGAAATCATCAACATTATTGATTCCAAAACCATTGGTCCATTATTTGTCACAAAATGACAAAAACTATTTCCAAGCTTGATGTCAAATTCAAATAGACCACCCTTTTTTTTATCAACACATCCATTATCACCTTAATTAAATTGTCAATATTTTCCCTTCGAGGGACATGTTCAAATGAGTTGAGATCTTGTAAATGATTAATGCGTATGTATGAATTGACATCACCAACTATGTGTTAATACTTGTTGCTTCATTAAAAGCAAATGTTTAATAATAAGAAATGACAACACTTCTTTAGTCTAAAACCTTACCTATATGCATGAAATTAATCAAAATAGACCTAATGTAGTCAAATCAATGTTTTTTTCCTATGCATTAGGACATGAAAATAATGAACAAAGGCAAGTAAGGAGGGCTTCATACTCCAACAAAGGGTGCCCCTATTAGAAAAAATGAAAAGTCGTGGTTAATTGTATTTCTTGACCCATTTCACCCTTCAACTCGTTTTGCATCTTCTTGATCAAAATTGTATGACTTTTGAACTAGCATATGTGGCTTCTTTTTTCAAATGTTGACATCTCTTATTCTTGTAAAGTATCATTTGTCTTTTTTCACATTGATATGTGATAGATTCTTCATGGCCTTCCTTTCCTTCGCTTGTTTTTTTTAAGTTAACTATTCAACTTAGGTCCTAGAAAGAGATCCTTCCTTTGAACTAAAGTGTAGATTATAAACTTCATTGTTGACATTATAAGGTTTTCCATCATGGCCTCACAACATTTCAACCCAAAAGAAGTTTGTGTTGCAATTGTTTTTGCACTTGCTAGACAGTTTGGAATCTTTTCTGTCTTCTTCTTTGGAGGCTTTCCTTCTTTGGGAACATTAGTGGCCTCATAGCATTCAAGGACATGAGTAACATATGTTGGTAATCCATGGGGAAACTAGGAGGATAAACATATTGTTACATGCAAAAGTTGGTTGTGGGTTTAACTTGTTGCCAAAATTGCTTCCCTCTCATGACATGCAAATGTAGGGCAAACATGAGAAAGGACAAAGATTGAGCTTTGGTTAGTAACATTCTTACTAGATTGGATATACTTCTAGAATGCCATCATCTTCTTTTGCTTTGTCATTGTACTCCCTCACACCCAAACCCAAGTACACAAATGAAAAGCAATGCCACAAAAAACTAGCATAAACAAAAAGTGAATCAAAGAATGATAAAGCTAATAAGCAGCAAACCAGTAAGCAATGACAGAAGGCATAAGATCCATTCCACACAAAAACACAAGTTTTCATTGGAAAGAGGAACTGACATTCACATAAAACTTTTGCCCAACAAATAATTTGTTTCTCCAGCAAATAGTGCATTCAAAAATGCAATTGGAGTGCCCATTCTCTCCACTCCCTTACAAAAAATTATGTTTCTGAGAAGTGTGAGTATATACACAATACATGCAGTGTAGTAAGCTACATATGAAGTTGGGCTCAGAGCTACAAATATATAGTGAGTTTTTTTAACAAATCCACTTGGTGGAGAGAACTTTGTTACTATGTCCAAGTTCTTCGAGTTCGAGTTCGATAGTGCACAATCATACATATACTCATAGAATGCTTGTAATGTACACAAAGTGTCGCCAGCCTCCAGCCTGTTGGTTGCACACTTAATAAAATCATCAAAATCCTCATGGTATGATCACTCTCACTGTACATCTAAAGTCCAAGATGGTGATAAGAGCTAGTGTGACTTTGGTGCCCCCACACCAGACTTGTACACACCAGCTCTGAGCTCAAGAACCCTGTTTCAAAATTGAATCATCTATAAGGAGAGACTTGACTAAACTGTGAGCACTGGCTTCAGATCAATGAAGATCTCTCAACTTTTCACAAAGCCATGGTATGCTCCTCTAAGTGTCCTCTTCAATATTTCGAGTTTTCTATAAACGGCCTAGAAGCCGGATGCTACAAAAACCACTTGCAGATCCCATGCCAAATGCTCCATCAAACAACAGTACACAATTATTGTTCATGACTGGAACCATTCTCTTTTGCAGAATATACCAACAGAGAAAGGGCAGGGAGGGTTTAGACTTGGGGTAACTGGATTTAAGCAAGCTGCTGTGCAACCATCCAAGTCATGTATGGAGCTCTTACATAAAAAATCCATTTACCCAATTGATGCCTTCTTGGTTGCTATCTCTTTTCGTGTCATGACAAAAGTGAAATGGTTGCAGCTGCATCCTGGTTTATTTTGATTGATCAGCTCCTTCAAGAACTTCAGGGAGCCTGCAGGCCTGTGGTAGCAGGTAACAGGCTCAGCTGGATCTGGTAGGACAGAAGAAAATCTCCAATTTACAAACTGTAAAGGTTTCAGAGATCTCAAACAATCTGCCATTTGCTGCCAGGCCTTCCAGAAGGGTTTAGGGTTTTAGCTCGATGCTAGGCCAATGCTCAAACTTGCAAGCTTGCCTTGCAAAAAACTGAAAAAATCTGCAGCCTAGTGATAAAACTGCTCTTGTAAAGGGTCAGGAATTTGGCCTGGTGCAGGGCCTCGAAAAGGAGACCTCATACTGGAGGCTGAAGAACTGGCACCCTGAGGCCATCTGACTTCCTGAGAGCTCATGTGAGAGGAGGAGGCAGCAACTGTTGGAGAAACGCAGGTGGCGTCAAGTGCAGTGCCAGGTTCTTCACATGATGAATTAGGTCCTTGATTACATACTTGTGTACATGAGTTCCAGTCAAATGGTTGCACTGCACGTAGATCTTCAGGTACAACAGTAGAACTCTGTGACCCACCAATTGCAGCTCCACTGCCATACCTCAGATCATCACATAAACCTTGAATCCCCAGTTGCTCCAGTGTCTGCGAAAAACCCCTAATTCATGAGCTGCTGCACATCATGATCAGCTTCACCAAAATAAAAGAACTCGGCTGTGGAATTTTTGTCTATATCTGGATGTTGTTTTTCTTCAACTAGAACAGACAGTTTTTACCATCCTATTAGGAGACGTCTAGCTCATGAGCCTGCCACAGGTCTGCATTTCTGGGATTGGTTCAAGGACATTCAAGAACCCAATTCCAGAGAGGATGAAGAAACACAGCAGCTGCATGGGGTTTAAGGTTTAAACCTTAAACCCTAAAATCCAGCAATTGATCAATTCCCAAGCGCTGCTGACATGATTGTAATGAGTTCTAAAGACTTGAATCTTCGTCACAATAGGATGAAGAAGTCATGATCGACTGTGGCCTTAAGAATTCACAGAGGAGCGCATGAATAGGATTGTACATATTGGGAGTATCCTACCTGCAGTTGGAGCTTGAGAAACTTGACGTATTGGATGGCTTCGTCAAGCATGGAGGCTGTGTCCATCTTAGTGCCGCCCGGGACCAGCCTCCGGAGAACGCGGACCCGGTCGCTGATTCTCTCACGCCTGTGACGCGCCGCTACGCTTTGCGGGTCCTTGGAGATTCTCATATTTCGTCCACGCTTCAAGGGGGTTCGCGAGCTCTCTGCTGCAATATTCTTGTCGGCCGCAGTCGGCTGCACTGGCCTCAACGTGGAGGCTCCAAATAAGATTGCCGCCCTCATCGTGCTCGCGGCCTGCTGCATCTCGTTTTGCAAGATCATGTCGCCGGCGACCTGATCGTGAGAATATGAAACTCTTGTTGGCGCAAATACATGCAGAGTCGACGCGGACTGTGTTACGGATCCAGGAATGGTGGCAGCAGCTATGGCGTTCATATTGTGTCCTGGATGATTCAGGTTAAACGTCGAGGCGCCGGCAAGCGAAGGTGTAGTTGATCCATAGGCGAGGGAGTGCTCCTGGAAGACGTCAAGCGCTGCTTTCTCCGCTTCCTCCTGTCGCAGAAACTGTTTCGGTGACTTGCGCTCTCGGCGCAGATCCATGATGCAAGCTTCTTCTTCTTCTTCTTCATCCGCACGGCGTCGTTTCAGACCCATTGTCGAGGATGAGCCCAGCAGGCCGCCAGAAGAGCTGCTTACGTTAAGGAAAAGCGCCCCGAGGGAATCATCCTCGCTCTCGCTGCTGGCCGAGAAATTACTAGGATCATCGGCATGACTATCGTGAGCCTGCATGCAGGATCGTAAGCTGCTGCTGCTACCACATTCTGGTAATCGACGCTGCTGGAGACACGACGCTCCGGAGGTTGCAGCCAAGTGCAGACTCGGCTGCACATGAGGCGTCATATGAATTAGCTGCTGGTTTCCCATATCTATCTGCTCGCTGTTGGCACTGAACTGGCCGGCGTCTTCATCACGTCCGGCCGTCACGATTCCACTCGTCGACTCCAACGTGCTCATACTGCTGCTCGAGCGCAGCAAGTCACCCAACACGTCAAGCTGCCCTCCTCGCTTCCCGCAACTGGTCCTTCTGGTATATATTCGGTGTCGAAGCAATCACCCTCGAACAACAACTTGATTGATCATCCAGCCGGATTCGTCCACCATAACAACAACAACCACGTCCTGGCCAGCTTGCTCTCTACAGAAATTGGGACTCAGCAAAAGAGAGAACTCATGCATGCCTGCAACTCGTCTCCAGTCCCATGGAATTAATTACAACTCCACCCTCTCAAGGAAATTGATCGACAACAGGAAAACATAATACATTACATTCCACACTAGTTAATTAGTATTATGATCCTGAGCTTAATTATTATAATTGCAGTCATGATTCCAATTCTTTCTTTCTAGTCATTTGCAAGGGAGAAGTGGGCAAGCCAAAAGATCAAACAGTTGACAAAATACATGTTTTCTTGCATGACATCATGGATTCTCTGCATGACCCATTAAGTTGCTGCAGAGCATGCAGAAACCCATAAACAATAATATATTACTCTGTTCAAAACCTAATAGTTTCAAACCAGACTTGCATGAACGCCATTCATCATCATCATCATCTTCATCATCGTGCACTTGCTCCCTCAGATTGCCCTTGCATGCATGTACAGTATATGACTAGACTTAGATCAAAACCACAGCACTAGCTGGGAATTAGGACCATTTCTTGGGGGATTTTTTTCTTTTGGTCTTGCCTACCAAGGCAAGGATAATTGTGTTTACATTCATTATATAGAGTATATAGTAGCTTAAGGGATTTTGGCCCCTACGTAATATTAGGTCTATTTTTATGCATGAGGATTTTTGAAAGATGATATATATATATATATATATATATTGGCTTGTGTTGAAACTTGAGTTTAGTTATATAGAGTTATAATAGCTTGAAGGATTTTGGATTCTTTTAGAGGATATTTTGAAGATTATATTTTTGCATGGTGAAATATTTGAGTTTCCATAACTCTTCTTTTGCCATAAGACACATTTAATGTAAATAACAAGGCCACAATGTCAAAACATGTACCCCTTGTTTTTTTTCTAGTTGTTTTTTCCCAATTCAGACAGGTCTCACCTATTTAGTTACATCTTACCTGCCTTTGGTATCTGACCATCATCCTCGGTTTGATATCCAAAGATGATGGTGAAGTTGATAGTGATGAAAGGGTCATTGATATTTGTTTGATTAGAACCATGGATGAGGATGTGCATTTTATGGATGATGTTGGGATTTTTTATGAGCATGGAAGTTTAGTTGCTCCTTTGGAAGGAGCATTAGTTCATTTAAATCACACAATGCAAGAAATCATTGAAGAAGGCACACAATAGGGTTGCACTTTTTGATCATGCCGCCTCAATCATCAAAGTTGTGACACCATAAATTTGAAGCATTCGCCTTACAAAGATGAATGAATCATTGTATCTAGGAATGTCATTACATTGTGTAGATGATGGTTCAGGATATTTGGTTCATAGGTTGAAGGATTGGCAAGAAACAATTGATGTTTGCATGTGACGATGAACCCAAAAAATTGTCACAATATTGCAATTTTTAATATAGACAAGATTTGAAAATTTTGGGGACATGATTAGAAAAGGAACAATGATCAAAAGGTGTAATTAAAGGTGGTTCACATTTTAATTTATTATTATGTTGTGAAACTAGTGCTAATAAGAATGATGTCATAGTCTTTTGGAATACATTTGTAAGATTTAATTGCATGTTGTGTGAAAATCTTTTAAGGTGTACCACAGAGGATGAAAAGGGTCTAGTCCTTAATGCAGTCCTTTTTTACTTTATATTTTGATTCCCATAATAAATAATGAGTCTATAGTTGTCAAATTTTTTAGAAAGACTATATTTTAGGCCATTACAATTTTAGATTTTATCATAATCATTCGTAAATGTGTCTTTACATGGTTAAAAAGGACTAGATAAAAAAGATTGAAAAGGGTACATTGTGACAAGATTTTGTGCACCCTAAAGAAATTTGGACCTTATCACATAACCATTATTTTTTCAAAAGGACTAAAAAGTACTTCTTTTAGTTGGAAATCTTTAATACAAATTTGCACATTAATGTATATATGTACAAAGAATATTCTTCCATCAATTTTTTTTCAAATTGACTTTAAATCATGAAGTTTAAATTTAAATTAAATATAAACTTTTGGTAGTACATTATGTTATAATAATGATGATGGTTATGATGTTTGCAAGTTGTAAAATGTTCTTTCATTGAGGATATAAATGTCTCTGGTGTTACTTTTATTTATCCATGAAATTGAAGCTGAGTTTTTTTAATTAGTAAAAAAATGGTATATTGTTGCCAAATAAAGTGTTTCAAGGAAGTTTTATAATGTAATTAGTGTACATTTACTAAAAGAAAAAAACATGAAACAATTTTATATTCAAGTTTGTACTGATTTGTTTGATTTTTAAGACCATGTCAAATTAATGTATTTTTTAAAAAAATTCAAAATAAATGAATCTAAAGTTGTGATACTTTTACTATTTTATGTACATCCAGTTTTAACTGCATTTGGGTCCATCGTAGCATGCAAACACCTTGCTCACACACACAAATGTCCACAAGAGATATCATATTCTTCTAAGTTTTTTGTTTGTTAATTTATACTTAAGGTTTACAATATTATTGTGTACACCAAATGCTAATAATATTATTTTGCACTTGATAATCCAAGGTATCCATGGCAAATGATTTGCATTAACATGAACTTCATAATGTTGCAAGCATAAAATTTAAATTAATGGAAAATATATATTGTGAGCACACATATGTCATAGGTTTTTGTATGGTTGAATCATCACCCATGCTTGTAGGATAAAATTCTATTACCATTTCACATAGCATCTTTGAAAGAATTACTTTTATTAAATAAATAGTGTAGTATTTTTTTCTATAGTCAATGAATGAAACACTAATTTAAATATTCAAACTAACTAGTTGCAAACTATATGCAACTATTTCCTAATACATATGATATACTAGCCTAGTCTACCTACTAAGTACACTAGTTATTATAAATAATAATACTTAGTATAGGTAATAATAATATATCATATCAATGATAATGAATATAAAAAAATAATAATAACATCAATAATAATAATTTCAATAGGTATATATAATAGTCCTTTCAAATAATTTTGGTTAAAACATAATATGATTTTAGTTAAAGTTTTATACTTATTACTAAAATAATTATGAAAATTTATTAATAATGATAAATAAATAGAATAATAATGATAATTTTTATTAAATTATTGTTGGAGTTAGTAGTTATTTTGTTGTTGTTGTTGAACTATTGTTATTATTATATATCAATTGTTATTAAATTAGTTTTGTAATAATTATTTAAATAATAATAATTCCATTGAGTTTAAATCATTTTAATAAGAATTACAATATTGATAAAATGGATGGTGGACCTTGGGAAAAATGTTGTCTAGTGATCCAAACCCACATTAAATAAATTTTCACTCCAAAATAGCAATCCTTGCATTAACCATATTTTTTGGTAGAATGCAAGTAGGAGAAAAGGCTTTTGTCACCCCTATGCAAGTTTTGCATTTGAGGACAAAAACATTTATGTGTGTTTTGTGAACTTTATGTGGATATTGCAATTTGTATACCAAGAATGTTCTAGTATTGCATATTTTGGATTGTAGGAAAATTATGTTTATAGAAGTATCATGGAGTCATTCTTTTGTATATGTATAGTGGAAATTAAAAGATTAAAGTATTACACCACAAAACGTGGTTACAAAAAATAATTTTGTAGAAAACATGTGAAAGATTATATTGAAAAATGTCAAAATGGAGAATGTACTAATCAACATCAATGTGTTCAAAAATGTTTTTAAAACTATAAAAATGCAAAAAAAATTGACATACTAATGCATGGAAATTGATGTTTGCCTACATGTTTTTGACTTAAATGGATTTGTTGGACTTTTGCTCCCACAAGGTAACATTCCATGCAACCTTTGCACTTTTAACCTAGGATAATTTGCATTGAAAAATAGTGTTAATAAGAACCTCATCCTTTTCAATTGGTGAGAAGGCATTTTGAAAGATACACCCCACAACACCTTGAAATGCCCAAATTTTGCAACACATGCTTAGAAACAAGTTTGAACAACAATGGTTTTCTCACAACTTAATGTTCTTTTATAACCTCTTCAAGGCGACTCCATTGCAACCTTTGTTCATGCATGCATAATTTCTTTCTATTCATTTCATTAAAAAATAGATGAAGCATCATTCAAAATGTGAACATTCATTGCTACATGGTTTTCAAAAGCCCCTTTCATGAATTAAAAGGTGCCTGAGATTGCCTTGTTTAGTGATGAGTTGATGCACCTTCTTTAGGTGGGCAAAATTAGTTACCATTTTGTGGCATAAATATAATTATTAATCACAAACTTCCCATCCCACAATTTGGTAATGGAAATTATGCGAAAATAGTTCTTTCATGGGTTCGTACATTTATGATACATACGTTTATGTATCATAAATGTACAAACGCATGAAGGGTGAAAATCCTTTAAGGTGTACAACACATGACGAAAAGGGTTTAGTGTTTAATGCAATCCTTTTTTACTTTTGACGCGCTCCCAAGTCACGGGGTGAAACCCACTTGAGGGTTTCACAAAATCAAATTGCGGAAAGTTGAGACTTGGAGGCACACTCCCGGCTTCCAACTCTAAAAAGGGGTAGAGGGTCAAGTTGGGAGCCCAGGGATTAGACTAGGAAGAGGGGCTAACTTATCTCGTGTGAATCTGCATCCAAAAACCAACCACAAGAGGTTAGTTTAGCATTCGGGACACCCTTTGGTGTTGGGACTTGCCACGGGCACTTGGACACACAAGACTCACCACGGC
>Ga0116227_10009090_pt1 | contig 18254 bp, 9 predicted proteins | sample S1TSphgellanicum_FD_89693 | JGI IMG/M metagenome (GOLD analysis project Ga0116227, IMG submission 89693) | Host-associated microbial communities from peat moss isolated from Minnesota, USA - S1T2_Fb - Sphagnum magellanicum MG | ecosystem: Host-associated > Plants > Peat moss > Unclassified... | reverse complement strand
TTATAACTCTATAACTAATCTCAAGTTTCAACACAAGCCAAAATATCATCTTTCAAAAATCCTCATATAAAAATAGACCTATTATTATTACCTAGGGGCCAAAATCCCTTAAGCTACTATACTCTATAATGAATCTAAACACAATATCCTTGCCTTGGTAGTAGGCAAGGCCAACAAATGTTGGGCCACACTACAAAAATCCTCTCGTGGATTGATTTGGGATCATTTTGGGGAAGGAAATTGCATGAGAAAAATCCATTTAAAACTATTTTAAATTTCTTGTTCTAATTTGAAAAAATATGTAATTGGCTCATTCTCATCCACTAAATATCATCTCATTGTAGAATCATAATTCATTTATGGATGATTATCACATCTTCTCATGTTAGTTTGATTCACAAGACGGCATATTATCAATGGAACTTCCAACTCATGAGTCTCACATGCATCCAATAGATTGTGCATTTCATCTAATTGTATATATTTTCATCCAAATAAAGTTCATCCAATCTGTGCCCTACCACATCCATCAACTATCATATCGATCAAAACAGAAGTTCATTCTCAAAGGGGTCACATTTATCCCAATGGGATAAAGAAACCCCCATTATCGAAGACATGAAATTTGATGAGTTCAAACAGAAAAAGTCCTCATTTTTTGGACAGCTCAAACCCACATGATTCTGCACTTTTCAGAGTTCCTCAAATACCCATTCAGTTAGAAAATATAATGTAATGATGCACTGGGTCAATTCTAATGAAAGTAGGGTTTAGAGTAGAGAAAAGAATGAGCCCAATCTTCTGGGCTGGGGTTGTTTTACAATTCAATGTTGTATACATGTACAGCAGAAGTTGTGTCTGCACAGACAGGGAAAAAAAATCATTAAAAAACATGGTGCTGCAACTAAGGCTTTTTGGGTTTAGGGTTCGTCATTTCTTTCTTTGCCTACATAGTTTGCTTCAATGGAAAGTAATGAAGAAAAAAAGTTTTAAGTTTGTGTTTTTTATCTCTTCCGCCCCATGGGTCTTCTTGTCTGCGGGCTCACAAACACTTGCACATTTTTCTTCCATCTTTGAGAAGAAGGTTTGCTACTACCACCCCCCTTGTGTTGTAATAGCTTTGCCTGCTTCTGTGCACTGCCCTCAATTTCAGCAACCATGATCTCAGCACGCTTCTCCTCACCCATACGTGCCAACTTTGAGAACTTCTTGGGTCGAATGTCACCCAAGGTTTTTTCTATCTGCTGCACAACTGGTATCATCTCCACACGCATCCATGCGCCATTGTACACCTGCATGGTATTCACTTCAGGCAAAACTCCACTGTCTCGTAGCTCCATGTCCACACAGTATGGAGAGTCTTTGAGCCACATGCGGAGTGAGTGACCTTTTGCTATCAATGCACCCTCCCTTGCAGGTGTTGTGAGGAACGGTGACCCAATTTCCCACAGGTGTGCTTTTAGAGTCTGACACAAGGACACTGCATTACTGCGCTTGCTGGTCCCTGTGATCAGAGTTACCATTTTTGATGACTCAGGAATCCCTTCAAGTGACGCCTCCTGCAAAAACGCAGTGACCAGACAATCAGACACGTCAATGTGTTGGGTGTAATCACTGAAGTCATAACACCAATGTCTGTTGTGCAAGAAGTTGCACCAGGAAGGATCTTGATCTACAAATCCTTTAGAGCTACAATAGGGAGGGCTGAGATGCAGGGGCAGGGATGATGATGATGATGATGATGATGATGCACAAACCTGCATACGACTAAGCCATTGAGTCAAAGCAACAAGAGCTGCACCGGCTGATAACTTCCGGAAATCAGCTGTCCAGTTGTTATGTTCTACTCTGCAAGGATGTGCCAAACACAATGGTCAGAAGAAGATGAAATCCAATCTCTCTGAATTCAAAATGATATCCTCACCCAAAAGCTAAAAGCCTAAACCCTAATAGGTCATGGGGTTAGGGTTTAGGGTTTAGAATAAAGAATTGTGTTACGTACCTATATAGGTTCTGTGGATATACACCAAGATGCACTGCCAAGTGGAAGAGGTGTGCTGCAGCTTCACGCCGCTTGAATGCCCATAAAAGATCCTCCAGAACATTGACCATTCCTTGACCCCAATCATTTGCTGATTCTTGGAGATTTTCCAACCAATCCTCCGTATCCAAAATCACATCATCAATTCTCTCAATCAGTAATCTGCAGGTTCATGACTCAGATATCAGAAGAGCAGAACAACAAAATCACTCAATCGGTACCAAGATCATGATGAAATTTCCCTCTATTGTACAATATTTGCAACTTGTAGTTGTCTAAAACAGCTGATTTTGTTTGCAACTTCTCTTCATCAAGACTCTAAATGCACACCCAAGCTTCACTTGATCACTTCACATCGGTCATACCGAAGAGGGACAGGGCAGCCAGTATCACGTAGAGCTGCCAGAAGCATCAATGCATCACTCCGTTTTTCACAGCGACTGGCAGCACTGACGACACAAGTCCAGGTGATATAGTTCGGCTCCAACCCTTCTGCTACCATCTGTGTCAAACTCTTCACTCCAGACTTGTAATCGTGATCGCGCAAGTACGCGTCAATCAATGCTGTGAAATGTAAGACATCTACATGGGCATCAGAATCTCTCAAGCTCTCAAACATTTTTGCAGCCCGTTCTGGCTTGCCTCCCTTTCCAAAAGAGTCCATCAGCATGTGTAGTGCAGCTGGGGATGGCTCAAAACCAGCAGCTCTCATCTGGGATACCAAATTCTCTGCTTGCTCATGTTTGCCAGACCGTCGGTAGACGTCAATCATTGCATGGAATGTGCTTTCTGTGGGTTTGCATCCTGCTTCTTCCATATCTGAAAAGATCACCACTGCAGCTTCCCACATATGCAAGCGCCCATATGCCCAAATCAAGCAACCATAAGAGATCGCATCTGGTACACAGCCAGCATCATGCATTTTCTGGAGAACTGCCAATGCCTCTTGCGTCATGAGATTCTTGCTGTACAGACCAATCAACGTGTTATATGTCACCGTATCAGGAGCACAGCCAACCACTTGCATGCCCTGGAAAACTTGTGATGCCTTCTGGAAGCTTCCCAATCGGCTGTAAAGGCTGATCATGGCATTGTACACAAACACATCAGGCTCATATCCTGCATTAGTCATGTCCTTCACAATCGCCTCTGCCTCTTGGACATAGCCAGACTTAGTAAAAAACCCAAGAAGCATCTTGTACATGTGCATCTGCAGGATGAAGCCAGCAGCACACATCTCCCTGTACACCCGTGTCACCTCTCTCATTTTATCTTTCTTTATAAAATAGTGGATCATGGTGACATAGCTGTTTCTGTTTGGTTGAAGCCCAAGCTCTTCCAATTTACAGTAAGCTTCTGGCAGTGCATCAGGTCTCTCAGCTGTACACAAAGACTCCACTAAGAAAGTCCCAGCACTGTCAGTAGGAATCCACCCGCCTCTGACCATCTCATCTAAAGCTTGTCTGACAAGTTCATACTGTCCGCTTGCTGCATAAGCACCTAAAAGTGCATTCCATGCTTTGTCTGTGAGGGGCACTGCTGCAGACTGCTGCAGCTGCAACTCCTTAAAAACGCTCTGAGCTTTCTCCCACATGTGCTGTTTTCCAAAAGCTTTGATCAATGCAATATGGAGAGCTGAATCTTTGACACCTCCAAACATAACCTGTATATGCTGAAGCAGCTCCTGTGCTCGTTGAGGGTCACCCACCTTGCAGCAACTGAGCCCAGCCACTTGACAGCACTCGAAGTCAGGTTCCAAGCCAGCTTGATGCATGCTTTGAAACACTTCCAACAGAGCTTCTGGCATTTCTGCCTGCTCATAAGCATTCAACAGTGCTTTGTACATTGGTGCACTTGGTTGCTGGCCCAGCTGCTGCTGCCAGTTTCTCAGTTCCTTGTTTGCTTCATCCAACTTCTCTGCTCTTGCAAGCATCAGTATCAATGACTCACGCATGTGAAGCTGAGTCTGTGGCTCATCGTGAAGATGGGAAAGTGAGTGTATGAGATCCCGAGCATCCTCATATCTGGCATGGAAAGTAACAACAACAGACAGTGTGAAAAACCAATACTAGCAATAAATCAACAATGTTGTTCTTCACCCACAATCAGTACATTGTCTTACCCACTGTCATGTAGAGAACACAGCACAGTGGGTGCATGTACAAGGTCAAAGCCAATAAGAATTATTTTTGGGGCAGGTTGGTGAAAAAAAACCAGAAGAGAGAAAACCAGGGGAGAGGTGTAGTCTACCTGGCTGATGCAGCATATGTGTTCAACACAGATTCGACCAACTGTGGCAGCACATGAGGAGGAATGTCGCCTTGCTGTGCTGCCATTGCCATCTTCAGAGTCTTACCTGCCTCCTCCCAAAGACCTGCCTTCGCAAATGTAGAGCACAACAGAGCTGGATCAAACCCAGATTGCAAAACAGATGCAGTGAGCTCCAAAAGCTCCTTCATCATGCCTTGCTCTCGATAAAGCTGAAGAATCACTCCATGTGTCAACAAACTCGGTTGCAATCCAGCATTGACCATTGCTTTAAAAGTCGCAATTGCTTTCTCAACTTCACCTGCCTTATGGAAAAGATCCAACATGACAGAGTAGAGAAGGAGATCTGGTTGTATACCCACACGCAGCAAGTAAGCATAAGCTCTCGCTGCTTTGCTATACATCCCTGCTTTTGCATACCCACAGATCATGGCACTGAAAGTATGCAAAGTTGGATTCACATTCGATGATTCCACCATCTCTGCAAACACTTGTTCTGCCTCAAGAACAAGCCCACCTTTACCAAGCACATCAATGAGCACTGTGTAGGTGACTGCATCAGGGACACATCCCTCATCTTTCATTCTGTGGTACACAGAAAGTGCTTTCTCATGAAGACCCACATTGCCATACATGTCAATGATGGTGTTGTATGTGATTTCGTCAGCACGACATCGCACAAACTCCATCTGCTGCAACACTTGCTCCACTTCTTCCACCCGTTTGTTTCTAGCATACGCAAACAGAATGGAGTTGAATGTGATGGCATCAGGTATGAACCCTTTCATCTTCAGCTCCTGGAACACATCCTCTGCCATCTTGTCCATACCCGAGCGACCACACACAGCAATCATGGTGTTGTAGGTCCAGATATCTGGGTCACATCCTCGTTCCTTCATCTCTTGGAAGATGGCTCTTGCTTCCTCGAAGCTTTGGTTTGCACTGCATGCGCTGATCAATGTGTTGTAGGTCACAGCATCAGGTTGCAAACCCGCAGCATGAATCTCTCGCAACAGAGTGGTTGCCATCCCTTCTCGAATCCCTCCTGCTTCTTTGGTCCGCGCATTCGCAATGATGTTGAAGGTTATGAGATCAGGTTCACATCCTTTCTCTCTCATGCTCACCAGCAGTGGTTGTACCTTGTTCCATCTCCCATGGCGTGCATGCACACTCATCATGGCATTGTACACCTGCAAACCCTGATTGTCAGAAGAAGAAGAAGCCATCTCCCATGCTGCACATGCACACTCATCATGGCATTGTACACCTGAAAACCCTAATTGTCAGAAGAAGAAGAAGAAGAAGGAGAAGAAGAAGAGCTTTATTGCATCTGGCAAGGAGTTCTGTGAAAAAACAACAACAACACAGGAGCTCCTCCTCACCTGGACACAGTTTCCGAGCTCAGGTTCGGCTCTGGAGAAGATCTCTTGAGCTAGAGCGGGTTGATTGGAGCGACCCAAGACGCCGAGAATGGTGGCGAGCATGCGAGGATTGGGAGTGTACCAGTGCCGCATGTTGAGCCATTCGTAGAGCTCCAGAGCTCGTTGCCAATGGGTATGTCCCACCGTCTTCACCACGAAGCACAGATCCGTGGGAGCAAGCTGCTCCGGCCAGCCTTGGAGCACATCCGCCACGGAATACTGAAGCTCCAGCTGACAGAGAGCTCTCGACAGTCTCTCTACTCTTCCTTTCCAGTCTTTGGCTTTCTGCAGCGCCAGCTTCGATAGCTTCCGCGGGCCAGGAAGCTGAGGCGCAGGAATTGTCGTCCTCTTCTTCCAGATCCCTTGTCGCGGTTGGATTTGCAATCTCGAAGCTACGGCAGAAAGCAGAGAAGAAGAAGGAGGAGGAGGAGAGGAGGAAGAGGAAGACACTCCTCTTGCTTCCGCCGTCGTCCTCCTCTTCTCCTCCAATTGCAATTGCGGCAAAAGAGCATCACGGACAGAGCTTCCTCCTTCTCCTTCTTCTTCTTCTTCGACTTCGTCACGGTGCGTGCTCGGCCATCGCGCTGCGGGTGAAGCTCTCTCGTACACAAAGGACCTTGGCAGAGATGGCTGTGAAGCTCCTCCTCCATGACTGCTGCTGCTGCTGTCCTCCACAGCAGCAGCAGCAGCAAGGGAGCACACAACTCTTAAGCCACAATTGAGCACCGAACACATCCCTGCTATCTCCTCCTCCTCCGCCTGCTTCTCCTTCCCCTTCTCCTCGTCGTCCTCGCCTCAGCCCACCAGCACTAGCAGCTCAGAGAGCAGCTGATGCTTCTGCTTCTTCTTCTTCTTCACGTAGCACAAGAAACTCTTCATCATCTCCTTCGTGCAAGAAGCTCTGGATCTCTCTCGATGCTGCTGCAGCTGCTGCAAGATCCTCCTGTTGTTATCCTCATCCGTCAATCCTTTCGTATGGCGGACTAGGGTCATCGACTGCACGTCCGAACTCCCAACGCTGCTGCTACTGCTGTCGCCCACAAAACCTAACTGCTGCTGATGCTCTTGCGCCCCTCTCTCCACAGCCCCCCTTGTTGTCGCGCTGCGGTGATCTCTCGCGGAGGACTCTCTCACCATGGTACGTTCCTTCTGTTCAAGCAATCTCTTCTGTTGTTTTGGAAAACTCTTCTTCTTGAGTGTAGAGTCTGTTCAAGCAAATCTGTTGTGTTGGTTTGGAAGCTCTTGTTGAGGGTTGAGTCTCTTCAAGCAATATCTTCTGTTTATGCTCTGGGGATGGTTGAGATGGGTGGAATACATGGTGGGTTGCAGGCAGATTTGGTAACTGCAATCGGGAGTCCCATACCTCCGACACTGTATCCCTTCTTGGCAGTGCTTCTGGTCATCGCCGGCCTTGTGTTGACGGCTTCATTCTTCATGTAAGAAAGCTCTCTGCTCATTGCTGTTCTCAGTGTCTCTGTTCTATGTCTCTTTGCACAAGAGCCCATCCAGAGAATTGCTTGCTTGCTTGCTTGTGTGCGGAGACTCTCTGAACATGTCCAAGTGAAGAAGAAGAAGAAGAAGCAGTAGCAGCAGCAACAGAAAGGAGAGAAAGAAGGACGGTGGTGTCTGCTGTTCTATCTGTTGCTCCTGCTAAGAAGTTTGCCTCAGCTGCTACAGCTGATGCTTGGTGTGTCCAAATGACTGGTGCAACAAAGCTTGCTGCAGCGACTTTTTTGCATCTTTGAAATCAGCACCCATGTTGCTGATGATCAGTACAACAATACATTGATGATGAATGTGGGTGGGCTGTTTGATGTGCTTGAGGCAGCTATGAAGCAACCAGCACCAAGTTCAGCCGCAAGCTCTCCCGAGAATTTGCAACCGGAGGCACATCATCTCTATTTCTGGTGTGTGTGTTTTCTGCCATATCTCTGCTTGCTTCTGAGACTGCATTGAAGACCCCATCAGTGTAGCATATAGATGGTAGAATGGGGAGCAAGAAACTGAAGGATGATGCACCACTGCTTATCACTGAGTTTCTGTTCTCCTGAGTCATAATTTTGCTTTCGACATGACTCCTCAGGTAAGGAAAAGAAAGGAAAGATCTATGTAGATTTTCAGAAGAAGCATAAAATCAAACAGGTAGAAGAAAGTCTTCATGCTGAAATGAAATTGGTAACTTGTGATTCTAGAAGCTTGAATTTTGCTGTTGGTGATTTTTGCAGGGTTTTGGGACGCTGTTTCTGCTTCTTTGGACAGGAGTGTATGTGTAAACCATGCAGTGATATAGCAGCTAGTGGGTGATTATTAATGTTTTATCTTTGTAGCAATCAGACATATTGGGTGGTGGTTCTGAACCTTGAGTTTTGTAGGTAGGCCCAAATGGACAAGCATTGCTGGGTGTGGATGAAAGCTTATCACCAAGCAAGTGTGTTTTAAACCCAAAAATCAAAAGCTTTGGGATTTCTTCTTAGTGACACTTTTCTGCTGTTTACCTAGCTTGCTCAATTCCTAACAAAACTGAAAAAACTTGGTGTTTTTTGTATGTCACTGGCTGCATTCATACCCATTTGCAGATAAGGAATTATAAAACAGGCAGGGCCTGACGCAGCCTGCCTCCTCTACAGGACCTTGATCTTGCAGTAATCTGGACCATAAGATAATGAGCTGATCACAGTGTCAGCATAAGCAAAGATGGGTCATCTTCAAAGCGATCTTGAATGAATGAAGTGAGGGAGAAATCATGTTCCTAGACCAACTGGTAGGACTTTCTTGTACACTAAACCTTTTGATTTCTGCAGTCTGGCTCCATCAGCTTCCATCTGAGATAGTTCTGGAGTTCTCTCAAGTTGCTCAGAGTTTGGAATTCAAGGTTTTCTAGCCCAGTATGTGAATATCACACCTGTGCTTTACTTCCACAGTTTGTTTGGAATTGTGGTCCGGGGTTTTGCTTTCAAAACTCTATTCATAACCAGAACAGTATTACATGCAACCATTATAAGTATTACATGTGATCAGAACTAGAACTGAAGTACAATAAAATTTTAATTTCTACATGGTGATGAAGATTACTCTCTGGGAGTAAGTAAGTAGGTAAGAAAGTAGGTAGGCAATTAAATAGGTAAAATAGGTAAGTAGGTGGATAGGTAGGTTTAGATAGGTGTCACATGCACAAAAACAACCAAAACAAACTTAGGATTTTTTTGAAGGACATGAAGTAACCATGAAGAAAAAAGTTTTGTTTGAAATCCAAATCATGGAACACATCAAAACCAAGGACAATAACATGAAATGTGCAAAATGTAATTCAAAGGAATTTCACATTGAAACATGAAAAGAGCAAAACAAACTAGCTATACCCAAAATTGGTGTTGAATAGACTAAAGCTAACAAAAGGAAACTACTTCTATTTATACAACATTAATTCAAAGAAATTAATTAATGTCAAAAATATTTCAAAGAATGTTTTTGAGCAAGTTTATAATTACATTATGAATGTACAATGGATGTAAGATGAAATATGAACATTCATGAATGAACTTTATCCATGAAGATGATGCCAATGATGTTAACAATGAAGCTAGTGATGATGTTGGCAATGATGTTAACGATAATGATGGAGATGATGCTGGACATGTTATCCATGATAGTAAGAAGGTTAAGATAGGCAAGTTGGTATGCTAAGTAAGTAACTAGGCATGCATATAATTAAATATGTAATAAGTAGGTAAGTTAGTTAGTTAAATAGGTAGGTAAGGTAGGGTAGGCGGGCGGGTGGGCGGGTAGGTAAGTAAGCGGGTAGTTAACTAAGTGGAAGGTAGGTAGACTAGGATTAGGCAGATAGGTAGGATTTTTTATGAAAATTTTATTTTAGTTTGGGTTGCTTTTAAGGTCAATACCAAATCAATTCACTTTTTAAATGTTTATAATGCACACCTACTAATTTGCAACTAGATTATAATTAAAAAATTTATCCCAAAACTTTTGTCTTCCATTTCAATTTTGTTAATTATACAAGAATGTGCATTTGAAACATTGAAAAGTCAAAAAAAAAAATTTAATGCCATTTGGGATGAACCAATCAAATAAGTTTGATCCTAAATGTTAAACCAAAAACAAAATAGGAATATTTACCAACTACCTATTTAACCTACCTATCTACCTACTTAACATGTTTAAGTAGGGAAATTAAGTATTTAGCCTAGGTAAATAAGTACCTAACCTACTTACAATTTAGTCACAAATAATGGGAAGTAATCAAAAGAGGTATATGATTGGTCAATGGGTGTGGATGAACTCAAACGAGCCAAAATTGATGTGAAAATGTTAATTTTTTTGCAATTCTTGTTACATTTGTTTATGTGATGTCACTTTAATGGCATGTGAATCATGAAAAGTTGTGTTTATTGAATAATATGGATATTGAAAAATCTAAAATGAATAAAAAAATTTCCAATATCAAAGTTTGGTTTGAACAAGGGATGTTTAACAATTTCATTCAATAACATTACTTTCATAATGAGCCCCTTAGTCTTCATAATATAATTTATTTCATCCTCAATTCTTTTGTAGTAGGGTACAATTAGACACATCTAAAAAGCATTCAATTTTTCATATTTTTTCAATTTTGTTTTATCAAAATTTAAGGTTTTTAAAAAGTTCATGAGTCATTTGCAACATGTAAATGTGATGCAAGATATATGTTGTTTAATAAAAAGTTTTAGCTTATAATGTCAAAAATTAAACTTGAAAATGTTAACATGTTTTGGTTTGATTTGAAATTATAACATTTTTTCAAGACTAAACACAAAATTTGGCAAAATATGTTCACTTTCAAAAAATCATATTTATTCAAATTTGATTGTAAACAAACATTTGAAATATTGGGGCAACTATAAATACTATAAATAAAAAGTTTCAAATTATTTCATTTGAAAATTCCTCTTTATGAAAACATATGTTTTTGACAAAAGGACCCCAAATAGGACAATAGTCCTAGATGCAAAGTAAACACATGAGCTTGTTATATGTCGTTTGGACCCCAATGGAGGAAATCATATTTGTTATATTTCATCCCTTGGATTTGCTAGCATCACAATGAAATCAACATTTGTGACTATAGATTACATGCAATCAAACTTATGCAACTAACAAAATTTTAGTTGTAAATGTTTGATATGAACATTTTGTAGGTGCAATTATAGTCACAAAATGGTTATCGATCATGTCACTAGATTATTGTGTGAAGCAATACATATTAAGGTTATAAAGGGATGGAAACCATTAGTAATCTAATGTAGTGTGGGAATAAGCTTGTAACCTTGCATCAAAATTCTTCAAGTTATGTTCGTCAAGATTTGATTATGGGGTATCATCATCAACAACCTAGCCCAATTTCTTCCCCATAGTTTTGGGAAGTCACTCTTGGTATATTTTAAGAAGCACTTAAAGTAAAAGGATATTTTTTATATGTTATGAAATAATGAAATATTCTTGACATATTATAAGTATATTTTAAATATATTTTTAAAAATAATCTCAAAATGCATTATTGGCACTCTATATATATATATATATATTCAATAAGTTGCATTTTATTTTATTTTGCACGCCATTTGTAATAAAATGGAAGTGATATCCCCAAGCCCCATGGTTTACTTCATTGGAAAAAATGTCAACATTCAAACCAATGTTTGTGTGGGGCAAGGGAAAATGTGAATAAACACACATTGGCCATCCATTAGATCCAACCAATAGCTTGGAAAAGATGAGCAAAATCTGAGTACTTATTTGTCTTGGATTTAAATCCTTATTGATAGATGATTACCCATACAAATGCATAGATAATGTGTTTGTTTCTTACATATTGTCCCCTACATTTACATTATGAAAAATTGTGTTTGTGGAAACCTCATTGTCTTACAATCTTGAGCTTTGAAACACCTATGACTACATTGCAATTATCCCATGGAAATACAAGGAATTAAAACAAAATGTCATGTTATAAATTCATGGTGTTCTATTATAGTTGCATATTAGTTCTAAGATTGATCCATATATAGATGAATTCACATTAAATATACAATTTTGGTCAATCATGTTTGATTTTGTTATCAAATTGCATGAAAGTCACATATGACAATTATAATACAAATGGAATGAATGAAACACTCATTAACAACTTCTTTGCAACTACTCAACAACAGGTAAAATAATAATAATAATAATTATTATTATTATTATTATTTTAAGTTAGGCTACCATAATTAACCTAACATAATTAAAAGTCAATAATTAATAATTATCTTAAGGTATTATTTATTATAATTATTATTATACATCAGTGTTTAAATTCCATATTAATAATGAATGTTATTACTTATTAACTATTATGAACTGTTTAGTTATAGCCACTAATAGTTTATTGTTCACCAACAATTAAATAATTTTGGAACTTTATTATTTATTGTCTATTTTGTGTGATGTAAAACATCATGGGAATGCCAAGGTAAACTATCATTATATGTTTCAATTCCAATGGCAAATGAACAACATCGAAAAAATACAAAGCATGTCAAAATCACATGATGTGTTTTTTTTAAAATGACCATTTATTTTTAAACCTCATATTTTTTGAGTTTGTTTTGTTCATTTTTAACATCTAAAGTGTTACATCTACACCAAGTTAAGAGCTCCATTAATTATTTGAGGTTCAAAAGTTTTTTAAAACATATAAGAACCATGAAAAAGATGAATTTGTGTTAAATTTCAGAGTGTAAATTAAGGCAATGACTAGACATTGACCCCATTTACTTTTGACAACCATATCTTCCTCATTTTGTGTCCTTTTTTAACAACGTAAACTAATGTGGATGCATCAAATCAAGGTTTTAAAAAAATTTGGAACTTGAAAAACATAGAAACAATGTATTAGGATTTGAAACTTTCATAAGCTTAAATGTTTATTCATTAATTTGTTTTGTAAATGAGTCTTTTATCCCATATTGTTTGTCCTACTTTTTAAGTTTGTAAAATATATAAATAAGTGCACTAAGACTATTAAAAAAAAAGTGACATTCGGAATAAAATAATAAAAAAGGTTTGGCCTTAAAGGTTAAACCTAAATAAAATAGGATTATCCCAAATGACCTACCTAGGGCCTAAGCCTACCTACTTACCTATCTAATTAGGCTTAATTACTTACCCATTTAGCCTAGGATTAAATGTAGGTAGTATGCCTACCGACTTAAAGTTTATTTGCATATTGATTTAAATGTCATGTGTTAACATCTCATGGGCCCTAAAATTGAATGATTTAACTTAGATTAATAGAATATTAAAGATCAAAATAAATTTAGAATTTTCACATGTCCATTGATGATTTGTCAACACATCATTGTCACATTAGCACATTGTTATTTATGTAATTGCACATTAGTTGCAATGTAATGGTATAGTAATTACAACATAATGGCACAATAGTTGCAACGTAATGACATAATAATTATAATGATCTAGTTGCAACATAGTTGCATGAGCTACATATGTATATAGTTTCATATACAATGAGTTGAGCCATTACAACCGTTGCAACCTGTTTAATATAAATATGTTAAGTTGCAAATGATCCTTGCAACTGAAAATGCTAGACCTCCACACACATAAAAAATAAAAACAAAAAGATGTCATTTTTACCCAACAATTAAGACATGTCCATAATATATAAATAATTACATTTCAAACACTTTATAAATTTAAAAACATATTGACATCATCACAATCAATCAAAAAATCACACACATGTTAATTGCAAAAAAAAAAAAGTTTAATGTTGTAATCATGTAAATATATTGTTCGAGCAATGTGAGGTTCAATTTTCAATCATAGATTGCTAGATAAAAAAATGTAATAAAACCAAATCTTAACTCCACTCACAAACTTTCTATGCAACTTTCCTCTAACACTTTTCTTTTCATATTTTTTTCATTTGTTCAAATGTTACAAACAACAAATAACTAAATTATGATTAAAATTTGAACAACTCAACATGTTATCCTTTGAAACAAGCTAAATTTTCGCATTGTGCTTTTGTTTAAAACTGAATTAGAAAGTCAAAGGCATCACACACATATATATGGCTTGTCACACTAGTAAGAATGGTAGCATTATTCGATCACAATGCCACATAGGACTTGAAGAAAATATCATTTAAAAGTTATAATAGTCATATATGGTGACACACATGTCATTATTATCATCATTTTTTCACATGGTTCCCCATGCTTCATGTGTTGGTCGCAATGTTTGATTTGAATAAAACAAAATTGAACTTAATCAAATTGAACATTATCACTTATGGGTTAGTCAAAATGGACTAAATTAGTCATGTTAATCAAATAAAAATGATTCTACAATCATCGTAGTCACAATGGGGGAGGTGACATCGACATGTTTTTCTTCTAATACATATTTGAATTATATTAAAAAAAGATGTCATTTGCATGTAAACACTCAAGCATTGAAATTCAAACTCAAAGTGTGTTAAAAAATAGACTACCTAACAATGTCATGAATTATAAAAGATTGGAGGTATGATCTATGATTGATTGTAGTAATTTCTAGTGCAACTTTCACTCATTACCCTAGACCATGATTTGCTTATTTGACAAAGATGCCATGACAAGGAAAGGATCATGGGTAGGCATGAAAGATGTGGTCTACTATTAAGGTATCTAGGAGAAAAAACAATAAAACCTCATTGGGTTGAATTGTAAGTTTTTGGTTGTGGTACAATGCATTTTGGGTAGGTTGGGCTACTTGCTATAAGGAAATGGAGGGTTTGAAAGAAGATAGTTGAAGGAATTTGCTAATGCATGTGACAATCACAAGTTTGAATAAACTCACAAATCTTGAATGAATAAATGGAGATAGACCATATCGACAACAATAAAGCTTGCCACAAGTTGAGCTTTTTAATGTAACAATCATATAAGATTTCATCCCCCTCTTAAGAGGTCTTTACAAACACCATGCTTCTAAAGTTAAATGTTGATTGAAGAGTCTAAAATTAGGGAAACTTAAAAACTCAAGAGTTTTTTTGAAATTGGAATGACATGCTCAACAATTGCCCTTTGTTTTGAATTATTTTTAAAAGTACAATGTCAAGGTTTCTCTTGCTCCACTTTGTAGTTCAATTGTGATTGTTTTAGGTTTGTTTGCAAAAAAAATTCTACACCCACCCCATGCAAGCATTGTTCTCTACATTTTGGTTGTAGTTGTTATATGCCTTTCACAATGCATTTGCGTTGAGCAAATAATTTTGCAAAATGAATTATTCCAATGCACTTGCTTGTGATGATAAATGTCCTAAATTTTGTACCTTTCTACATTTTACTAAACCATCCTTTGTCTCTCATTCACAACTATTTTGACCCTAAGTTCACCAAAAATATATCCCCTCATTAAGCCTTCACACCCTCAACCCCTCAAACACACAAATCTTTCGCACACACATTATCCTTTGCAACTTAAGTCTTTCACACTTACTAGTTCAATGTTGTTCAAGTGAAAGTAATTTGTAAACTTTGGTTTCATGAACAAGAGGACCTTCACATGAAACTTCAAAACCAAATTCACTTTTGCACCGGAATTTGCGCAAAAACAAGTTTAATCCCTTGCTATTTTCATTTGTTGCCACTCAACTCCATGTTGTACATTTCGTCCCCAATTTATTATGAATAGGGGTTCATGTGCTCACTTATAAATGCTTTTTATGTAACTCATAAGTGCTTTGTGAAGCTAAGTCATTAGGTAATTGTTTGACATGTTAATTAACTTCAATAATATTTTCTTAACTTTGCCAAGTTGTAACTTGTAATGCCTTGAAGAAACTTTTGACTATAATAAAAACAACACTTAAAAGACAAACTTAAAACATCAAAGACTAATTCAATATTAAAAATATTTATGATATTTTTAAAAAAAACCATACCCATGACTAATAATCAACAAATTATGTTAAGATATTAAATTTTTTGAATTTTTTTTTCAACAACCCCAATTTCAATATTTTGATAATACTTAATAAGTACATTAAGTTTACTACTTATATACAAAGTCATGGAGATATCCTAATGGTTTGAACTCCACCTTTTATTATTAGGGTGGTCTTGGATTGAATTTCCTAAAAGTTTGGTAGGTTTGATTGATTGATTGATTTATTTCATAAGCATTCTTGGAAATTATTTAATGTTAAACATTAGTTGTACCTATGATATATATATATATATATAAAATACCATGAAAGTCCTTGTAGAACTAAAGCCTCCAAAATGGATAGTGTACCAAAAGTGCCTATTTTTTAGGGTTTTTGGGGTGATTGGCTAAGGTTATTATGGTGTACAACCAATGATCATAAAAACCCTAATTCATCAATAGAAAACCTTACCTAGAAGCAACCTGGAATGGTGAGTAGTACTCTTTGTACCCACAATTTCAGATGGGTACCTTGACAGACTCTGGACTCCTAGAGACCATATATTTGGGCAGGCATCAGAAATTTTTGCAGTGAGTGCCCAGTCACTCACTCACTCACTCACTCACTCACTCAGGCTGAGCTCACTGGCTTGTACTGCATATGAAAAGCTCAAAAAACTGTTCTATTGGGAATAACAAAAGGGGAGCAAAATCCCACACAAATGGTGTCCTCCTCTCTCCCTCTCTCTCTCTCTCTCTCTCTCTTACCTTGTGTTCATTTTTGGCCTTGCCTACCAAGGCAAGGATATTGTGTTTAGATTCATTATAGAGTATAATAGCTGAAGGGGTTTTTAAAGGCCCCTATGTAATAATAATAATAGGTCTATTTTATTTTTATATGAGGATTTTTGAAACATGATATTTTGGCTTGTGTTGAAACTTGAGATTAGTTATTATTATAGAGTTATAATAATATCTTGAAGGATTTTGGTTTCTTTTAGAGGGATTTTTTTTTTGGAAGATTATATTATTTTTGCATGGTGAAATATTTTTTGAGTGTTTCCACAATTCTTCTTTTGCCTTAAGATACTTTTCAATGTAAATGGCAAATAAAATCAAATTATAATAATGGAGTGTCTGACACACCCCTTTGTTTTGTTTTGTTGTTTAGAGTTGGTGGTTAGTAGAAGAAGATAAATAAATAAATAAATAAATAGATTACTTTTGTTCTAGGGAGTCAGAGTAGGGCACATACATCTGGCTAGGAATAATTTTAATGTACACAATAATTTTGCTAGAAAGAGAACATGCTTTTGTTGTCCCTTTTGTAGAGAGAGGAAGAAACAAGTGCATCAGAGGATCAGCACTTCTTCACATGCACATTCTGATTTTTATTTATTTTTATTTTATTTTATTTTATTTTATTGCTTGTCTTGTTACAACAAATGGGAAACAACCCGAGAGACAAAATTTGTGAAAATATTACAATATTTAAAGAAAAAGAATGTGTGTGTGTGTGTGTGTGTGTGTATGTGTTTTGCCTTCTTTTGCAATTTAAAAATACATAAATTCAAAATTTTAAAAATTAAAAAATTTAACAGGCAATAAAAAAACCGTCTTTGGCAACTTTTGTACCAAATGTTGTTGTTCTCCTCCCCCACACAAAATTTTTGATCCTGAAATCAAGTCAAAGACACTATATGGAGTGATGATGAATTCAATCCAAATCAAGCATGTTTTTGTTTTCTTTTTTTCTTTTTTCCTTTCAAATTTTTGATATAAAAAATTTGGAAAAATTTCTAATGAATTAGAAAAATTAGTTGAAATTACACTAGGAAAAAAAAAATTCCAAAATTTTTTTGGATGAAAAAAGTGACAAACTTTGTTGAAAAAAATTCACTTACCAAAATATATCACAACACACATGTTATTTTTACCAAGTGAAGTTAGTTGCATTGATCCTTCCCCTCACTCCTCCTTTTTAAAAAAAAATTCCTACTTAAAACTTCTAAGTTTTTTAAGCCCTTGTTTGCTTTCTCTCCCCCACTTTTCCTCCACATATGACTTGACAAATGATGACGACCACCACAACAAATCCTTTCATTGCTGTTGCACTGAACTTGTAGGGGGACATGGGTCCATATCCAATCCAGCTTTTGGAATGGGTCCAATGCACTAGAAATTCTCATCACAAGCTACACACCTCCAAAACCCCGAACAACAATCATAACACAATTTCTGTTACACAATTTGTCAGTGTAGGCAGCAATAATATTATCAACCCCCATCTTCTTTGAATCAGCTTTAACACATGTCTGTCAAATAATTAATTAATTAATTAATTGCTTAATTAAAAAAATTCATTTCGACAAATAGACTATTCCCCAGGATTGCCATATTTTTTTTCACATATTTTTGTTTTTTTTTTTTTTTTTGGGTGAAATTTTTCAATTATTTTTTTAATTTTTTTAATTTTTGTTAAAAAATACCAAAATTTGAGATTAATTTTTAAATATTTTTAAAAAAAAAAAAAAAAATTTAAAATATTA
>Ga0116227_10009088_pt1 | contig 18256 bp, 15 predicted proteins | sample S1TSphgellanicum_FD_89693 | JGI IMG/M metagenome (GOLD analysis project Ga0116227, IMG submission 89693) | Host-associated microbial communities from peat moss isolated from Minnesota, USA - S1T2_Fb - Sphagnum magellanicum MG | ecosystem: Host-associated > Plants > Peat moss > Unclassified... | reverse complement strand
TGCGGGGGACTGGGGATTGAAAATTTCCTACAATTTCCGCCCTGGATAAGAGCTTGTTAAATCCCAACCGTAAAAACAAAAGCGCTGTTGCGAAGTTGTAAACAACGCAGCTATAGCTTATGAAACTTGCCGATAAAGTACTGATTGTTGTTTATGCTTCTATTTTCGTGCTTGCATACATTGCATCAAACATAGTGTTTGAGATGACTACAGATAATTTCGGCGTGCATGATAAGCTGATATTATACATTGTAGCTTTATTGCCAACTGGCTATTTCAGTTTTAAATATATAGGCCCGGCAAAGGCTCAAACTTATTTCGCAACCTTTTTTGGCGGCGCATTGCTATGGGTAACCGTTTTGTACATCGTAAACAAAACCGAATTGCTGTATTATGCCGCCCAACAACAGCCGGTTACCACAACTTTAAATATTAGCAAGGTTAGCAAACACTATGTAAAAAACAGCTTTGAAGGCAGCAAGATTTACGTAGATTATGATAACCAGCATCTTGAGCTCTTATCATCCCGAACCAATTACTTTGCTTTTCAAAATAAAACAAGCTTTAAGGCCGATATTGGTAAAGCCGGCAACGGTAATTACTACGTGAGTAAAATATACTGGCAGCCGGGCCAACTACAGGCAGCGCGCGGTGCGTATTGGCATTACTGGGTTTACAGTGTGCGGTATGTACCCTTATTTATGCTGGGCATTTTAATAGTGGTGCTCATTGTATTGTATCTAAAAAAAAATACGGACGCGTTAACTCCAAAACCAGCCGCGCCTCATCAATTTTGGAAAATAATGTTGGTTGTAATGGGCATCGTATTTACGCTGTTTTTATTAGCATATGCTGCTTTGGCTGCTTACCTATATTTTAAATATGGCCATATTGGTTAAAAAGGCATGGCTACCGCAAGCGTCGCGCTTGTGTAGCCATAAAATCTCTTACAATTTCCCCCCTGTATTGGCCTTATAGGTTTTATCCACGTAAGTGAAATTAGCCGTTAACCCACCAATACTCACCTTAAACTCACCAGGCTCGGTAACGCGTTTGCTGTTGCCGTCAATAAAGCTTAAATCGGCGGCGGTTTTGGTAAAGGTAACCGTCTTAGTTTCCCCCGGTTTAAGGCTGATCTTGCTGAAACCACGCAGGCGTTTGGTGTCGGGCGTGATGGAGGCGTAGAGGTCGCTGATGTAGAGTTGGGTGCTTTCTTTGCCTTCGCGGGTGCCGGTGTTGGTTACGTCAACCGTTATGGTTAGCGCTTGGTTACCGGTAATTGTGGCCTTGCTGATGTGCAGGTTGCTGTAGGCGAAGGTGGTATAGCTTAAGCCGAAGCCAAATTCGTAAAGGGGATTGTAGCCGTGTTCGGTATCGCCTGCGCCGTTGTTCTCGATGTTTTTGCGGTAATAGTTGTTGAGCGCGTTGGCGTAGCGCGGGTAGGTATAAGGGAGCTTGCCGGATGGGTTAACATCGCCAAACAGGATATCGACCAGCGCGTTGGCGCCCTCGTTACCGGGCAGGTAAGTGGTTACAACGGCATTGCTCAGATCGTTAATAGCGGTAATGATGCGGGGGCGGCCTTCTGCCAGTACCAGCACCACGGGTTTACCGGTTGCAAACATAGCGCGAGCCAGGGTTACCTGTACGTCGCTCAGGTTTAGGTCGTCAATATTACCCGGCGTTTCGGTGTACGATGTTTCGCCCAGGCATAGGATGATGGCGTCGCTCTTTTGAGCGGCATCTATGGCGGCTTTCACCTCAACCAAAGCATCAAAGGTAGCGCCGGGCTGGTAGGCCACATTAGCCGCGCCAATCTTGTTTTGGATAGCCTTGAGTATGGTGTTTTTATCGTGAGCGATACTATCCGTTTTTTGGCCCTGCCAGGTATAGCTCCAGCCGCCGTTCAGGCTGCGCATGTTATCGGCGGTAGGGCCGGTAACCAACAACTTGATGTTCTTTTTAAGCGGAAGGATGTTGTCCTGGTTCTTCAGCAAAGTAATGGCTTCGGCGGCGGCGTTATAGCTTACCTTGCTAAACTCTTCGCTGCCAAATTTGGGGTAATCGGCAGGGTTGCCAACGGGGCGCTCAAACAGGCCGGTTTGGTATTTCAGGGTCAGTATCCGGCCAACGGCTTCGTTAATACGGGCGGTGCTTACCTTGCCTTCGTGGGCAAGTTGGAGCAACAGGGTATAAAAGGTAAAATCATTAGGTACCATGCTCATATCCACACCGGCGTTAACGGCCAGCATCACGGCATCCTTATCGGTGGCGGCCACGTGGTGGCGCGAGTGAAGGAATTGGATGTCCTGCCAGTCGCTCACGGCAACCCCGGTAAAGTGCAGTTCGTTACGCAGCAGGTCGGTCAGCAAATAATGACTCGCATGCACCGGCACCCCGTTAATTTCGGACGAGTTGATCATCACCGTCCGCGCACCGGTTTTTACCGCTTCCGTAAACGAAGGTAAAAAGTACTCGCGCATGTAACGGTCGGGGATCCAGGCCGGGGTACGGTCCTTGCCACTCAAAGGAGCGCTATAACCCAAAAAGTGCTTCATACAAGCCGCAACATTATACTTACCGCCAATATCGCTGCCCTGGTAACCCTGTATCATTGCCTTACCCATTTTGCTGGCCAGTAAAGGGTCCTCGCCAAAAGTTTCATAAATGCGTGGCCAAACGGGGTTCTTACCCAAATCCAGCACCGGCGAAAAGTTCCAGGGGATATAGCTCGCCCTCACCTCGTAAGCTGTTATCTCGCCCGCCCTTCGGGCCAGCTCCGGGTTAAAAGTAGCCGCCATCGCTATCTCCTGCGGAAACAGCGTCGAACCCAGCGTATAGTTTACCCCATGTATCGCGTCGATGCCATACAGCACCGGCACCTTCAACCTGCTGCTAGCCGCCGTATTTTGTATCTGGCTAATGATCCTGAACCAATGTTCCCGCGTATAAGCCTCCGTACTATTGTTCAGTATCGACCCGACATGATATTTCAGGATAGCCTCTTTCAGTTTCGCCTCATCCAGGTTCTGGTCCGCAGCGGGCAGCAGGTTGGCATCCTTCTTCAGCACCACATCCAGGGTAACCTGCGTCATTTGACCAACTTTCTCCTCCAAAGTCATTTTAGCCAGCAGGGCGTTCACCTTTTGCTGCACAGTTTGGCCATTTGCCGCGCAAACCGCCATCACCATCAAAACCGACAGGGCATATCTCTTCATCATGTTATTCGTATATAGGTTGGTTATAATTGGCAGGCAAGGTAACAAGTTTAACTATCAGATAGAAGGGTTTGAACACGATGTGTGTTAGAGATGTAGTGGGATAAAGGACATTTGGGCGTTACCGCTGATAGAAGCGGCCAGGCTATCCGCTCATACTGCACAGGCCTTAACCACTTGGCCGGTATCCGCTGCTATCCTTAACGCAAAACCGACGCAATCCTCTAACCCATGTCATTGCGAGCGCAGCGCGGCAACCGCACATAAGCCGAGCCACTATAAAAGTAGCCCACCATCCAAAAGCGCCGGCCCAGCGCGATTCCCCTCTCGAGAGGGGCGGAGGGGTGTGTTTCACCAAGCGACCAATATCCCACCACTCACCCAACCCAACAATTCAGCATTCAAAAAAACAAACTCCCATGTTTAAACGTATATCCAAATGCTAACATTTCAACCGATGCTAAAAAACTTACTTTACACTATCCTGCTCTCCATTATTACCTTATCAGCCACCGCACAGATTGATCCACCCACAACCGGAAACATCAAAGATACCGTAGCCGATAAGCAAACCGAAACCCGCGTACTTAACCAAAACTACGATAATATTTATCTGCAAAATGCCCGCGTAGCCACCTTTGGCAACGAGTACGGTGGCCCTATCCCCACCCAGCTGGTTGCCGATTTAACGGGTAACTTCGTGCTCTTTGCTACCCCAAAATCAAGGTTCGCGTTTATCTTCAATCCACGTATAAAGTTGAGGTTACTATCCACACAAGGTGCCCCTGTAAAATCGCCAAGCTATATGCCCGGCGGTACGCTTTACTTCCGCCTTAACCGTAACGATCATGAACCATCCTTCATGTCGCTCTCCTACTCGCATCACAGCAACGGTATACGCGGCCCAACCTTAAACCCCAACGGCACCTTTAATCTGGATAGCGGCAAGTTCACCACCAACTTTTATACCATAGCCTATACCAATGGCAAACGGGTAGATAGGGGCAACATCATCACCAACCGCTACCAAACCCTCGGCCTTGAGCTTCATGCAGGTTTGATCAACCAAGGCGTATCCGAAGCGCTAAAAGGTCAGTACGGCTTCGTTCGCCTCAACGGCAGCTGGATGTACAACCTGGCCAAAGCCCGCCCCGATGCTATCGACCGCAGCAAAACCACCTACAACAACTGGATGCGCATGCAAATAGATTTTCAATACATTATGGACGATTATGCCGGTTACGCCATTACCCGCGTAAACAAGCGCCTCAACATAGCGGCAACGTATTATTACCAGTTCCCTTTTATGCAAAACGTAGCGCTGATGGCCGGCGGTGGCTATCGCGGGCAAGACGATTACAACATCTTCTTCCAAAACTCATATTGGTATTTCACGGCAGGTGTAGCCGCTGGTGTATCCTTCGGCTTCCATCACAGCAAAGGGAATTAAGAATCAAGGAACCAAAACCTATCGCAATGACATAATTTACAAAAGCGCGTAGGGTGTCAGGCTGAGGTACTCGAAGCCTGGAGCGCAGGCCATACCCGCAGATAATACAAACATCTAAAATTTCAACCTAAAATGCTCCTTCTCCACCCCATCCTTAAAAAATACTAACTGTAACCAAAACAGATCAACAGTAGCTGTAACCTTAGGGTGCATCTTGATCACCTGGAAACTCTGCTTAGCCAACGGCGATCCGTACACATTGCAGATCACCAGCACGCTATCGCAAGCAAACTTAGGTAACATCAGCTCAAAAGCGGTAAGTAGTTCGGCAGGGTCGTAATAGTTAATAAAAGCGAAATCGATAGCTTTCAATTTTCCCATCCAGTGTTTGAGCGATCCATCATGCTCCAAGCTACTCAAATGCGCATCGGGCAAAGCGCGGGTGAGATACAGTTTACTGATCCCCATCCCGGTGCCGATCTCTACAATTTGTTTCGGATTAAAATGCCTGGCCAGGCGATATAACAACTGATCTGCCTTGGGGCGATTGCCCGTGCGCCTGCTGTTTGGCAGTATGCCACGCTTGTTCCCCTCAATTTCGGTGTAAACCGCATGTGGTGTATCATCATATATCACCTCGTCAACCAACCTGTCTACAAATGGCGATTGCAGCCTTTCGGGTTTGTTTGCCGTAAGGCGGTGCTTTACATAATCTTTAACAAAGCTTATCGTCATCATGTCAAAAAATGGATGTGGTTTGTTATAGTAAACAAAGCTTAGTAATTTAGTGTTTCATAAAGATGATGAATAATTCCGAAATAACATCGCTGATCAAATTGCTCGATGATCCTGATAAGGAAATCTTTGAGCATGTGCACGATAAGCTGTTAAGTTACGGAACCGATGTGGTTGAGCAGTTGGAAAATGCCTTTGGCGAAGCTTTCGACGCTATTCAGCAGGAACGTATAGCTAACCTGGTGCACGAGATCCAGTTTCGTGAGTTAAAAAACGAGCTCAACCTCTGGTATCATGGTGGCGCGTTCGATCTGTTACAGGGAGCGCTCATCATCAACAAATACCAATACCCCGATCTGGATGAGCAAAAGGTGATCAACTACATCGAGGATATCAAACGCGATATCTGGCTCCAGATGATGAACGAAGCCAGTCCGGCCGAACAGGTAAAGCTCATCAACCATGTATTCTATAATATTTATGGCTTCAGCGGCAACACCGCTAATCATCAGGATCCTCAAAACTCATACCTGAGCCAGGTGATCGAGAGCCATCGTGGTAACCAGATCTCGCTGGCCATCATTTACAGCATTATCGCCCAGAAGCTGGATATTCCCATTTATGGTATCAACCTGCCGCAGCATTTTATCCTGGCCTATATTGATGAATCGGTACAAACCGATACCGAGAATGGTGTGCTGTTCTATATCAATACGTTCAGCAAAGGCTTCATTTTTGGGAAGCGCGATGTAGATCATTTCCTTAAACAGCTCAACCTAAAGCCCGAGCGCCATTTTTACGAACCCTGCAGCAATGCTGATATCATCCGTCGGGTACTGCGTAACCTCATCAGCGCCTACGAAAAACTTAACGCTCCCGATAAAGTAACCGAACTTTACGAGTTGCTGAGGATTTTGAATGAGCAAGTGATTTAGATTTAAAAGTTCTTCCATCACGTCATTGCGAGGAACGAAGCAATCCCCAACTTACAGATACGATATACAAGTATAAAACATATAAAGATTAGTCGCGTAGGGTGTCATGCTGAGACACTCGAAGCATGGAACGCAGGCCCTCTACGCGAGCAACCAGCCGCAATCCCAAATCAAACCGTCCCGATCTTATCCTCAATTCTCCTATCCGGAATAAACCAGATACAAGCCACAACAACATAAAGCCCAAAACTCACCCAACTGCACACCCAGGATAAAGCAACCGCTGTAGCATAAATAACCATCGATACCTTGCCTTTCCAATCCTTACCAAAGGCTTTGGCCAACAAAGAATCCTTACCATTATGCTTCACCAACTTATAAGCTAAAATGGTATAGGCAACCGCATTCATCAGCATTACAACACCATACAAAGCCACGGGCAAAGCCGTAAAATGATTCTCGCCCATCCACCCGCTGGCAAACGGCACCAATGATAACCAGAACAGCAAATGCAGATTGGCCCAAAGTATGCCACCGTTAACAGAGTGTGTAGCCTGCAGCATATGGTGATGGTTGTTCCAGTAAATACCCACATAAACAAAGCTCAAAACATAGCTCATAAATACCGATCGCAGTTCCCAAAGTGCCTCAAAATTATTGGCATGCGGCACTTTCATTTCCAGCACCATAATGGTAATAATAATAGCGATCACCCCATCGCTAAAGGCTTCTAACCGGGCTTTATGCATAATGAGTACAAAGTAGTGATTTTTTCCAATTTGATTACTCCCTATTCAATAAAGCCCGTTTAACTACATGCCAAGTGCTGCGGTACATTCTGAACGAAGTTGAAGGACGAAGCGGTGGCCTCACCACGCCGCTATTTGGTTATCATCATAATTCTCAAAAAAAATCACAATCTTCGGGTGATATTTTAGCCATATCACACACATACTATTAAACATCAAATCGTATGCAGTTAAATCCGGTCAATACAAAACAAAGCAGGGAAGAGCTCTTCACAACGCTTTACCAAAAGGTATTCCCAACGGTAGCTCGGTATGTAGCTAAAATGGGCGGATCATTCGATCAGGCTAAAGATATCTTTCAGGATGCGCTGCTAATCTACTACGAAAAAGCAATCAGCAACAACATCACTCTGCAAAGCAGCGAAAAAGCTTACATCGCAGGCATTGCCAAACACCTCTGGCTCAAAACCTATCGGGATGAAGCAGGCAACATCCCGTTCGATGCAGTTAGTATTGATCAGCCCGAAGAAGAGCAGCACCAGTATGCATCCAATAAACTAATGCACTACCTGGAAACCGCCGGGCAAAAATGTATGGAAATACTTAAAGCCTTTTATTACGATAAACTGCCTGTAAAACAAATAACCGAAGCCTTTGGCTATTCCGGCCCACACTCGGCCACCGTACAAAAATACAAATGCCTGGAGAAAGTTAGAGATACCGTTAAAAAAAAAGCACTACACTATGAGGACTTCCTTGAATGAGATCAAAACCATAGAAGAGCACCTGTTTAACCGCGTTCACCCTGCCGATAACCTGCTTTTCCAGGCCAACATGATTCTGAATACCGACCTGCTCGAAAAGGTAGATCTGCAAAAAGCAGCGTATCAAACCGTACAACAATACAGCCGCAAACAGCTCAAAGCCGAGATTGAAGCCGTACACCAAAAGTTGGCAAATAAGCCCAACAGCTTTATGCAAAGGTTGATAAGCCTGTTCAAAAAGTAAACAATCACTATTTATAGCTAACAAAAAATAACCGTCAAAATACCGGACTGGGATAGTTATGCCCTTTCCGCAACCAAATCATTAAATTCAAAACACCATGAATATCGATCAAAAAGAATTTCGCAAATACGCCATCATGCATCACCGCATCGGCAGCCAACATGTAGATAGTTTTATCTCCCGTGTACAAAACACTAATATGTTACCCACCGCTATGACGCCCTACATCATCGAAGAACGCCAGCTCAACGTAGCCCAAATGGATGTATTCTCCCGTTTGATGATGGATCGCATCATCTTCCTCGGCGAAGCTGTTGATGATAGGATAGCCAACATCATCCAGGCGCAGTTGCTGTTTTTGCAGTCTGTAGATAATAAAAAGGACATTCAGCTGTACGTCAATTCACCTGGAGGTTCGGTTTACGCCGGATTAGGCATTTACGATACCATGCAACTGATAGGCCCCGATGTAGGTACCATTTGCACAGGCATGGCAGCTTCATTTGGTGCAATACTATTATGCGCCGGAGCAACAGGCAAACGCGCGGCTTTAAAGCATTCCCGTGTAATGATCCATCAGCCTTTGGGCGGCGTACAGGGCCAGGCATCTGATATCGAGATCACCCATCGCCAAATGCAGATCATGAAAACTGAACTCTACAACATCATCTCTAAACACAGCGGCCAACCTTACGAACGCGTCCACAACTCATCCGACCGCGATTACTGGATGACAGCCATCGAAGCCAAAGAATTCGGCATGGTAGATGAGGTTTTAGGAGATAAATAAGAACATTATCTGATAATAAAAACTGTCATTTCGAACGAGGTAAAATAAAGCAACGCTTTATTAACCGAAGAGAGAAATCTTCTGCGAGCGATAAGTCTGTTATATACTAGTCTACAACAGAATAAGCACGCGCAAAAGATTTCTCCTGTCGTCGAAATGACAGAACGTAATAAATTATTAGCGAATCACGCTAATCAAAGTTCCCCCTTTAGGGGGCGGAGGGGGCTTGCCATTAACCCCAGCGCCGGCCCAATAGCCAATAGGATATAAATAAATTGCGCATTTCCATCATTCCGCAAAGCGCTAATTAATTGAATACTTACAATGGTGATAGAAAATCCAATACAATTCACAATAGTTAACGATGTTCCCTTGGTTTCGGCCGGGGCATTCTGCGCCACCAAAGTAGAGAACAAAGGCGAATCCGCAACAACCGCCATCCCCCATATAAAAAGGAATACAATAAGTGCCACTGCGGATTTACTAAACAACAACAAAGGCGAAACCAAACAACAAACACAAGATATAGATAAGGCAATCGTAGCCACGCGCTTTGCACCAAACCATTGTGATAAATATCCGCTCAGCACACAAGCCAAACTCCCGCTGCCGATGATCAAAAAAGACAATATCGGCACATTCAACCCTGTAGCCGGGTAACGGCTATTATAAGCAGCCAATATTACGGGCACAAAAACCCAGAAGGCATACAACTCCCACATATGCCCAAAATACCCAAATGCCGCCTTGCGGAAATTACCGTCTTTAAACCCATTCAAAAATCCGGTTAGTTTCAACCTTTGCCCAACTTTGCGGTTCAACCCATCGGGTACCAATAAAAACATGGCCAAACCACCCAAAACCGAAAGCGCCGAAGTAGCATAAATTACATATCGCCAGGGCAAACCGCCCGTCATGCTCTTCAAAAAATGCGGGAAGGCTGTACCCAAAACCAAAGCTCCAACTAAAAACCCTAACGATTTACCTAAACCTTGCTGATAATGGTCTGATGCGATCTTCATCCCAACAGGATAAATGCCCGCTAAAAAGAATCCTGTAGCAAACCGGAGTAATAGCAGGCCGCTTAACCCAATCCCATCAAAACTTACCGCCAAATTGATCAATGCCGCCACTATAGCACAACCAAAAAACACCTGCGATGGCGAAAACCGGTCGGCAATACTTAGCACCGCGAACACCAATGTCCCCGCGATAAACCCTAACTGTACAGCACTAGTTAAATGCGCCAGGTAACCTGGTTCAATACCAAACCGTTTCACCATATCGCCCATAATCGCGTTCCCCGCAAACCAAAGCGAGGTGCAAAAAAACTGGGAGATAACGATGGTTGGTAAAATACGTTTCATTAAAGGTTTGGTTTGTATGGGATACGATAACTTAATCATCACAGTTGCCAAAGTATTTATCCTAACAAAAAGCGGCAGCCCCGTGCGATTCCCCTCTCGAGAGGGGTGGAGGGGTGTGTCATTCTACATCATACATAAAAATTAATGTCATTTCGACCTAAGGAGAAATCTTCTGTATCATTCTCTACAAGCGAAAAGCCAAATGATAATTTACTCATACTTCACAAACTCTGTCCAAAGGTCAAAACATTATTATCCGGATCATGGATCGAAAACTCAACCTGCCTCCATGACTTATGCTCAAGTTCGGTACTTTTAATATCCCGTGTTCTCACAAACTGGTAAAAGCTATCAATCTCACTGGTCCAGATATATACCTGTCCGTAATTCTCAAGCGGGTCAATATCCTTAAACTCAAAAAAGTGAATCTGGATGTTGTCTTTCTCCACCATCAGGTAGCCATCGTAATCGGCACTGCCAAATTCCTTAAAACCCAATTTGTTCAGGTAAAAATCCCGGGTGATAGTCTTATCACGCATAGGCAGTTTCGGGTTTATAGCTGTAAGCATATCATTAAAAATTTACAATTAATAGCCATCACGCTAATCAAAAGTTCCCCCTTTAGGGGGCGGAGGGGGCTGTGCTACTTGCTCAGCAACCCATTAGCATCCAGCCAATGCGTCGCACTATCAAACCAATAATCCTTGGTTGTTTTATTGTTCAAACCAAACCCATGCCCGCCTTTAGGGTAAATATGCATTTCCGCAGGTATTTTATTAGCCAGCAAGGCATAATAAAACATCAGGCTGTTTTGCACCGGTACGGTTTTATCATCCTCGGCCTGCACAATAAAAGTAGGCGGGGTAGTTGCCTTAACCTGTTTTTCGTTCGAGTACTGGTCAATCAATTCCTGGCTCGGTTTATCACCCAGCAAACGCTGCATCGATCCTTTATGCGCCATCTCACCAAAACTGATCACCGGGTACAACAACATCATAAAATCCGGACGAACACTAATCGTATCTTTTCTTGGGATTACTACGTTATAAAAATGTGTTCCAGCCGTCGAAGCCAAATGCCCGCCTGCCGAAAATCCAATAATACCAACTTTAGCGGGATTAATATTCCACTCAGCCGCCCGCTGGCGTATCAATTGTAACGATCGTTGTGCATCCTGCAAAGGGCCAATTGTTTTATCAACCATAATATCATCACTCGGCAAACGGTACTTTAAAATAAAGGCGGTAACGCCAATCTCGTTAAATTTTTTAGCCACCGCGTCGCCTTCAATATCCATCGCCAAACGGCTGTAGCCACCACCCGGACAAATCACCACCGCGGTACCATTAGCTTTAGCCTTATCAGGAAAGTAAGGTATCAAAACAGGGTCGGTAACCATGCTGGTACGGTTGTTCTCGGTTTTCTCTACGTAAGTAGCAGGGGCTTTTTTGGAATTGGGCACACTGTCGGCATACAACTTGATCGCCTTTGGTAGCGATAACGATGGTAATATAGGTGCTACCTGTGCTTTTGCCATTTGAGATGAGATAGCTATAGTAAATATAAAAAGCAATAATTTATGTTTCATAACGGTAGTTTTGATCGCATTAAAATTAAGAAATTATAATTGGCCTCAAATGTTTCAATAAAAAAACATCAACGCTTGTTTATATCTTAACACGTAATATATAAGCATGTTTTGATAAATAGTCTGCCTGTTTCCTCTGTCTGCCATCCTCCGTGCCTTTCTCTCTTCGTGTTCTCTGTGGTTAAATCTCAGCTATTCAAAAAATTGCACATCAGCACATTTTCTAATTTGCACATTTACCCTACTTTTGCACCAAACATCAAAAACACAGTTATGAGCGATACACAACGTGGGCCTATATCCCAATTCATAGAGAAAAATTACCTGCACTTTAATGCGGCCGCATTAATGGATGCCGCTAAAGGATACGAAACTCACCTGTTAGAAGGTGGTAAAATGATGGTTACCTTAGGTGGTGCCATGAGTACCGCCGAGCTGGGCATCTCCCTGGCCGAGATGATCCGCCAGGATAAGATCCAGATCATTTCCTGCACAGGCGCCAACCTCGAAGAAGATATCATGAACCTGGTTGCGCACTCACACTACAAGCGCGTACCTAACTACCGCGACCTAAGCCCGCAGGATGAGTGGGATTTATTGGAGAACCACTACAACCGTGTTACCGATACCTGTATCCCCGAAGAAGAAGCCTTCCGCCGCTTACAAAAGCACATCCATAAGATCTGGAAAGATGCTGATACTGCTGGCGAACGTTACTTCCCGCACGAATACATGTATAAGATGTTGCTAAGCGGTGTGTTGGAGCAATACTACGAGATCGACCCAAAAAACTCATGGATGCTGGCTGCTGCCGAAAAGAACCTGCCGATAGTTGTACCGGGATGGGAAGATAGTACAATGGGTAACATCTTCGCCTCATATGTGATCAAAGGCGAGATCAAAGCTGTAACCATGAAAAGCGGTATCGAGTACATGGCCTGGTTAGCCGGTTGGTATCCCGAAAATTCAGGTGGCAAGGGTATTGGTTTCTTCCAGATCGGTGGCGGTATCGCCGGTGATTTCCCTATCTGCGTTGTACCAATGCTTTATCAGGATATGGAGATGCCCGAGATTCCGTTCTGGAGCTATTTCTGCCAGATCTCCGATTCCACAACATCGTATGGATCGTACTCTGGTGCAGTACCTAACGAGAAAATTACCTGGGGTAAACTGGATATCAACACGCCTAAATTCATTGTGGAAAGTGATGCTACCATCGTTGCGCCGTTGATATTTGCCTGGCTACTAAAACAATAATTAACTTCCAAATAATGGTTTTAGTTTTTACGAATGTGCAAACCAAACAATCATTATTGGCGGTAATGTCATAAAATAAAAACGCTGTTTAGATAAAATTTACAGCGTTTTTATCATTTATTTAGAATGTTTATAAATTAGATATAACTGTCATTAATTTGTCAGCCATTATGTAATAAATTATACTTTTGTGGACTGAAATAAGGACGAGTTACGTGCAAATCCCAAACTTCAACAACATTAAAACAAATATTATTCAGCATAAATACACTTTATGAGAAATATCTCATTGATTATTAAGCAATTTTCCAGGTCTGTACTACTTGTAGCAGGTATCGCTGTCTGGGGATTTTCTGCCAATGCACAAACCGCTCCAGCAGCTGCTCCTGCAGCTCCGGCCGCAGCCGCTGCTGCTACCGGAACCGGTGATGCCGCTAAAGGTGAAGCTTTGTTTAAAGCCAAATGTACATCTTGTCACAAAATCGAGTCGCGTATGACGGGTCCCGCACTGGGTCCAACCATCACCTCAGAGACTGATGACAAATGGTTAACCAAATGGATCCAGAACAATCAAGCTTTAATAAGCTCAGGCGATAAAAAAGCAAACGATATTCTGAAAGAATACAACGGTGCTTCCATGACAGTTTTTGCCGATCTATCTGACGGTGACGTTGCTAATATCTTAGCTTACGTTCGTACCGAGTGGAAAACAATGCAAGCTGCTCCAAAAGGAGCCACTGGGGGAACTGGTGCTACTGCTGCTGATAACGGTCCAAGTGATTTGGTTATCTTCGGTTTGATTGCTGTGATCATTATCGCTTTCATCATCATCTTGGTGTTGAACAAGGTAATTGGCAGCTTAGAGCGTTTGTTATTAGGTAAACAAGGTTTATTACCTGAGGAAGAAGAAGCTAAAGCAGGCGGTGCCGAACTGTTCAAAAAACTGATCAAGAATAAAAAATTAGTATTCTTCTTTTTACTATGCGCTACCATAGCCGGTGCAAGCTGGCAGTGGACAACCTTATGGAACACTAACGTTCACACAGGTTACCAGCCGGTACAGCCAATCAAATACTCTCACCAGTTACACGCCGGTGTCATGAAGATCGATTGTCAGTATTGCCACGGTGGTGCTTACAAATCTAAAAATGCTACCATCCCGTCGCTTAACGTTTGTATGAACTGCCATAAGGTGGTTAAAACCGAATCGCCGGAAATTCACAAAATTTATGATGCTTTGGGTTACGATCCAGCTACAGCTAAATACGATTCTACCAAAGCTAAGCCAATCCAATGGATCCGTGTTCACAACCTTCCGGACTTGGCTTACTTTAACCACTCACAACACGTAAAAGTTGGTAAAATTAAATGCCAAACTTGTCACGGTCCAATCGAAACCATGCAAGAGGTTCGTCAGTACTCACCATTAACAATGAAATGGTGTATCCAGTGCCACAAACGTACCGAAGTTGATTTCAGCAAAGATGGCCACAAAGGCAACGCGTATTATGATAACATGATACAAGTTCACGACAGGTTGAAACGCGGTGAGAAAGTTACTGCTGCTGCATTAGGTGGTATCGAGTGCGGTAAATGTCATTATTAATAGAAAGAACTTACAATTACAGTTAATAGCTTAAATGGAAAGCAATAAGAAATACTGGAAAGGTTTAGAAGAGCTGAACAAAACTGAAGATTTTGTTGAGTTGAACAAAAACGAATTTGCCGAGCCTATTCCAATTGAAGAGATCCTGAGCGGAACCGGTTTGTTAAACAAAACCCCGCGTCGTAGCTTTTTAAAAGCAGTAGGGTTTGGCGTGGGCGCGGTTTCTTTGGCAGCTTGTCAAAAAGTACCGGTTCACAAGTCTATCCCATACTTGGTAAAACCTGAGGAAATTACCCCAGGTATAGCTAACTACTACACTTCATCTTTTGATGGTCACGCCATTTTGGTTAAAACCCGCGAAGGTCGCCCTATCAAGGTAGAAGGTAACCCTAACGATCTTTTAGCCAAAGGTGGTTTAGGTTCAGCGGCGCAAGCTTCGGTTTTAGATCTGTACGATGTTAACCGTTTGAACAACCCTGTATTAAAAGGTGGCGCTTCAAGCTGGCCAGAGGTTGATAGCTTTGTAAAATCAGAACTGGCAGCTATTAAAGCTGGTGGCAAAAAAATACGTTTGGTATCATCAACCGTAAACAGCCCATCAACCTTAGCCGTTATTGCCGATTTTATTGCCGCTTACCCAGCTGCTAAACACGTTAATTACGATGCGGTATCTTATACAGGTATTATACAGGCTAACCAAAATAGCTTTGGTAAAGCTGTATTGCCTCACTACCGTTTTGATAAAGCCGATGTTATTGTAAGCTTCGGTGCCGATTTCTTAGGTTCTTGGATCTCTGGCGAAGAGTTTACCGTTCAATACGTTTCAAACCGTAACGCAAAATCTTTGGAAGCAAAGAAAATGTCACGTCACATCCAGTTTGAAACAGGTATGAGCATGACAGGTTCTAACGCCGATAACCGCATCCCGGTTAAACCGTCGGAAGAAGGTGTTGCTATCATCAACCTGTACAACGCCATCACCGGTTCATCATTACCAACTCAAAAATTATCTGCCAACCCCAACGCCGAAAAAACTATCCAGATAGTTGCCAAGGAATTATTGGCCGCTAAAGGTAAGGCATTGGTTGTTGCCGGTTCAAACGATATCGCTATCCAAACTTTGGTAAATGCTATCAACGTTGCTTTGGGCAGCTACGGTACCACCATTGATTTAGATAACCCATCAAAAAAATACGCGGGTAACGATTCTGAAATTAAAGAATTGGTTGCTGATATGAAGGCAGGCGCTGTTGATGCCGTGTTCTTCCTGAATGCTAACCCTGCTTACGATTACTTTAAAGCAAAAGAATTTACCGATGCTTTGGCCAAGGTTCGTCTGAAAGTTTCTTTCTCTGATCATGGCGGCAACGGCGAAGACAACGCTACCATCGGCGACGAAACATCTTCATTATGTAACGTGATCGCGCCAAACCATAACTACTTGGAACAATGGGGCGATGCTAACATCTTAGAAGGTTACTACACCATCGTTCAACCGGCTATCCGCCCGGTTTACAACACCCGCCAGGCCGAAGAGAGCCTGTTGGTATGGAGTGCAAACGCTACTAAAGATTACTACACTTACGTTAAAAATAACTGGGAAAACAACCTGTTGGCAAAAGGCAGCTTAGCCGGCCAAAAAGGTTGGGAAACTTTATTGCAAACTGGTTTTGTTAAAGTTGCCGATAAACCAGCCGGTTCATATAGCCTGATAGCTAAAGATCTGAACGCTGTTGCTAACACTATTGTTAGCCACGCGGCTTTGGTAACTGCCAAAGGCGATACCCAGGTTGAGATTCAGGTTTACGAAAACAATGTAATTGGTGACGGTAAAAAAGCGAACAACCCTTGGTTGCAAGAATTACCTGAACCGGTTTCTAAAGTAACCTGGGAAAACTTCGCGGCCATCGCGCCAAAGTATGCCGATAAATTAGGTATCGAAGAAAATCAGATCATCAAATTAACTATCGATGGTTACACCATCGCGTTGCCGGTATTGTTCCAGCCTGGTCAGGCTCAGGGCACTGTTTCGGTAGCGGTAGGTTACGGCCGTACCTTAGCTGGCCCGGTAGGTAACGGTGTTGGTCAAAATGCCTTCCCTTTCCTTACTTTACACAACGGAACGGTACAGGTATCAGCGGCAGCAGCTATCGAAAAAACCAGCGATAAATCGATCCTGGCTCAAACACAAACACACCACTCTTACGAAGGCCGTACTGTAATCCAGGAAACTACTTTCGCGAAATACAAAAAGGATTCAAAAGCAGGTAACCGCTCAGTTCGCGAGAAAAAGACTTATACCTTATGGGATGAGTACGAACGCCCGCAATATAACTGGGTAATGGCTATCGACTTAAACGCTTGTACCGGTTGCGGTGCCTGTGTGGTAGCTTGTAACGCCGAAAATAACATCCCGGTTGTAGGTAAAGACGAGGTTCGTCGTCGTCGCGAGATGCACTGGATCCGTATCGACCGTTACTATAGCTTTAACGAAGATGGTGGATCGGTAACTAAAGAGAAAGAGATCAAGGCGCTTGAAGGCAACAAAGATCACATGGATAACATGGACAATGTATCGGTTGTTTACCAACCAATGCTTTGCCAGCACTGTGATCATGCTCCCTGCGAAACTGTTTGCCCGGTATTGGCAACCGTTCACTCAAGCGAAGGCTTGAACCACATGGCGTATAACCGTTGTATCGGTACACGTTACTGTGCTAACAACTGTCCGTACAAAGTACGTCGTTTCAACTGGTTTAACTACTGGAACGATTCACGTTTTGATAACTACTTAAACAACGAGCACACACAATTAGTACTTAACCCTGATGTGGTAACACGTTTCCGTGGGGTTATGGAAAAATGTTCAATGTGTATTCAGCGTATCCAGGCTGGTAAGTTGAAAGCCAAAATTGAAAAACGCACGTTAAAAGATGGCGACGTTAAGGTAGCTTGTCAGCAAACCTGTTCAGCAAACGCTATCGTGTTTGGTAACCTGAACGACGAAAACTCTGAAGTTGCAAAAGCACTTGCGAGCGACAGAACTTATTACGTGTTAGAAGAGCTTAACGTACAACCAGGTATTGGTTACCAGGTTAAGGTTAGAAACGTTAACGAACAAGAGGCATAATTTTTACATCAATATATAGAGATTAGAATATGGCATCTCATGGCGAGTCAATAATAAGGGAACCGTTAATTACGGGCAAGGATATTACCTATGCTCAAATAACTAACGACATTTTACGCCCTGTTGAAAATAAACCAACTAAAGCGTGGTGGATCGGTTTTACCGTAGCATCATTAGGCGCTTTACTTTGGGTAGTAGCAGTTAGTTATACATTCTGGTTCGGTATAGGGGCCTGGGGTTTAAATAAAACAGTAGGCTGGGCTTGGGATATCACCGGCTTCGTATGGTGGGTTGGTATTGGTCACGCCGGTACTTTGATCTCCGCGGTACTGTTGCTGTTCCGTCAAAACTGGCGTAATTCCATTAACAGGTCTGCCGAGGCGATGACCATCTTCGCGGTAATTTGTGCGGCCACGTATATCG
>Ga0116227_10009086_pt1 | contig 18259 bp, 6 predicted proteins | sample S1TSphgellanicum_FD_89693 | JGI IMG/M metagenome (GOLD analysis project Ga0116227, IMG submission 89693) | Host-associated microbial communities from peat moss isolated from Minnesota, USA - S1T2_Fb - Sphagnum magellanicum MG | ecosystem: Host-associated > Plants > Peat moss > Unclassified... | reverse complement strand
GTTTCCGAGCTCGAAACTCTGTTCATCGTGCGGAGCAAAGAATGAGATGCTTACGCTCGCGCAGCGGCATTGGACCTGCCGGTCATGCGGCGTGTTCCACGACCGCGATCTGAACGCGGCGAGGAATTTAGCACAATACGCGGAGAGTTCACCCGCGTCAGCCTGTGGAGCGGGCAGCTCTGGCGGTAAGAGCGATCTTACCGTGGAACTGCCCGCGTAGAAGCAGGAAGATTTGTCCATACAAATCAGAACGGTAGCAGTCGTTGGGTCGACCCGATAATGACGGATCGGGAGGATCGCAACCACACTCAGCTACACACTTTTAGCTGCACAGTTGGACGGCGCGTCGACGCGGCGGGGGGACATCCGTGGAGGACGTCCATTCTTTCGCGTGCGCCCGGAGGGCGCTGACTCCGTGCCAAACGTTTTTCCGTGTCACCCGAAACTGACGCGGGTAGCGGCCGGAGCGCCGTAAGAGAGTAGCCAGAGGGGCCGTTCCTAGGAAACGGCTCCGACGGGGGAGCGATGACTCGTCGATTCAGCCGCCATTTTGTTCCTCGGTAGGTAGCGGGTCGCTTCGATCCCGAAAAGAGGCGAAGGGGTACTGACAATGCGGGCTCAGGGGTGACGCAAGGTAGCCGGCGGGTCGGCCTCGTCGCCGGGTCGATCGTCTTGGCGGCGATCATCGCGGCCTTGGACTGGTTGCTACCATCGGTTCAATTGGCATACGTGGAGATTATCCCGGTGCTCGTCATCGGGGCCACGCTCGGCCTGCGGGCCGGCATCGTAGCTGCGATCGTGATAAGTGGGCCGGTGACCTACCTCGAATACATCGGTGCCTTTCGCGCGAGCCATTCGATTCTGGCGGCCAACGTCGTCATCATGGCGACTGTCCTGGTCTTCGTTACCGTGCTCTTCGAGCGCTGGCAACGTGCCGAGCGCGCGCGCGCTCGGCAACAGGCGTCGGAAGAGCGCGAGCGGCTCGTTGAACGTTTGGTTGAGGCGAGCACCGATAGCGTCGAAGTGCTCGACGGCGACCGTCGCGTGGTTTTCATAAACGCAAACGGGCAACGCGCGCATGGCATTGCCGATTTTGCGCCGGTTGCCGGAACCGACTGGCTTGACTGGTGGACGGGACCGCATCGCAACGATGCGGCGGAAGCCTTCTCCGCCGCCCGCGCCGGTGGGCGCGGCCGGTTTGCCGCCACACGGGCATTCGATGGCCGGGACACCTGGTGGGACGTCACGGTAACGCCGATCGTCGAGAGTGACGGGGCTGTGCGTAACTATCTCGCGATCGCGCGAGACGTCACCGAAACCGTTACGACGCATGGCGACCTCTCGCGTTCCGAAGAACGCTACCGGCTTCTGAGTGCGTCGTTGCCGGGAACCACGTGGAGCGCGACTCCCGATGGCCTCCTCGATCATATCAGCGAGGGTGCGATAGCCGTGGACCTTCCGGTCGAGGCTCTCCTAGGGCCCGGGTGGCTCGAGATCGTGCATCCCGACGATCGTGAACGGGCGACCTCCGTTTGGAGCAGATCGCTCGAAACGGGTGCCGCATACGATATCCAATTTCGCATCCGCATGGCCGGCGGCGTTTACCGCTGGCACCTGGTGCGGGCTCTGCCGCAGCGCGACGAGACGGGTGCGATCGTCCGCTGGGTCGGTGTGAACGTCGACATCGACGACCAACGCCGCGCAGACGAGCGGCGCGAGAAAATCGAGACCGGGCTGCGGACACTCGCCGACGCCGGAGCGGAAATGTACGGCTCGCTCGACTTCGAGGAGACGTTGCGAAATATTGCCGAAGCGGTTGCGAAGTCGTTTGCAACCGCATGCACGATCGATTTGGTCGGGAACGATGGCGAGTACCGGCGCGTGGCGGTCGCCCACCCGCGAGTCGACGTGCGTTCGCTGTTCGAACGGTACACGGATACGAGCCGCTTCACATTGCAACACCCGATCGTTCAGGCCATCCGATTCGGAACTTCGACCTGTGTCACGGAACTGCGTGATGGTTGGTTAGAGACGCAATCGCCGTCGCTGATCGCGGTCGTCGAGATGCTTCGGCTGCGCTCGATCCTCTGCGTCCCGGTTCGAGCTTCGGACGGCTCGGTGATCGGCGCACTCACGTGCAGCCTCGACCGGGACGATCCGCGGCCATCCTACGTTCGCGACGATATTCCGTTTGCCGAAGAACTCGGACGGCGCGCCGGCATCGCGGTGCAGCATGCACGCGCGTACGAACGTGAACGAACGATCGCGATGCGCTTTCAAGAGGCGTCCCTGCCGTCCGCCCTGCCGATTGTCGACAACGTGCGCCTATCGGCCGAATACCGTCCGGGGAATAGTGAGGCGACGGTCGGCGGTGACTGGTACGATGCCTTTGCGCTCGATGACGGTCGCATCGCGATCACGATCGGCGACGTCGTCGGCAAGGGCCTCGAAGCCGCCGTGACGATGGCAACGCTACGCCAGGCCATGCGCGCCGCCGCTTCACTTTCGCCGAGACCGAACGCCCTGCTCAGCGTCGCCGAACGCACGATCCACGACCTGCCGTCGCAAACCTACGCGACGGCCCTGGCAGCCATCTACAATCCGCAGCTTCGCGAAATCACCTTCGCCACGGCCGGGCATCCCGGGCCGGTGCTGTGCCTCGCCGACGGCGTCGTCGAGCAGTTGACCGCGGCCGGTCCGATGCTCGGACTCGGCGGAACACACCTGCACGAGACGACCACGTCCGTCCCGCCGGGTTCGGCGCTCGCGTTCTTCACCGATGGCCTGACCGAATCGACCCGGGACATCGACGAAGGATACCGGCGTCTGCGCTCCGCGTTGACGGCCCCCCGCTTGCGCGCCGCTCAGAACCCCGCGCGAGCGATCGTCGAGCACGTACTCGAGGGCGGACGGTCCCGCGACGATGTTGCCGTACTCGTTCTGGAAGCGGGCACGACGGAACGTGATGCCGGCGATTCGGAGTCGACAACTGCCGCGATACGAGACACGGGCGCAGATGCCGCGCTCAGGGCGTCATCACCACTTTGACGCAATCGTCTATGGTCGCGAGCTGCGCGAGGCGAACGCGTCGCTCGCCGGTAGCGCGCGGCTTTTTCCGGGTCGCCGCCGTGCGGCACGGGTTCGTCGAAGAACCGGAGTTGTAAACCGGCTGACAGCAGCAGCGCCACGTAGGTACGCAGGGGCCGGTGCCAATTGCGAATCCGAATGCCGTGCCACTGGGCCCATGCCGCGCGCTCGGTCAAGTAATTGTCGATCCGAAGCACGACTCGCCGTCGCACGCGATCGTCCAACGCCGTCGACGGCTGCCGTGTTATAGCTCGTGCACCGGTAGTCGCCGTCCGCGTCGAGCGAGCGCGCGCGCCGGATCAACGCGTCGGTTGGGTCGATCCCGACGGTTGGAATGCCCCACGACTGCAGCATCCGGCAGAACCTGCGCGCCTCGAGCCGCGCCAACATTGGTTTGTCGAGGATGAATCGGCGCCCGAAATCACCGCTCTCACCCAGATCGGCGATCCCTGCGCCGGCCGACTCGTCCCAACCGTTTCCATCACACATCGCGAGAGACGCTGCAGCAAACCGGCTCATCAAATCGCGCGTCGACCGCCGGTCACGGCGGACGCCGGTTTGGACAGAGGAAAACTCAAGTCTCTCCGAGCGCGAACCGACCGTATACTGTGGTGCGAAACGCGGACCCGGAGCTCATCCGGGCGGGTGGAGCCGAAGGTCGTGACGGGTCGACTGAGATACTTCATCGCACGCGCCGGACGCTGATTTCACGCGTGTTTTTGCCCGGCAGTGCCGAGAGCGTCATTTGCAAGAGGCCGTTGGGCGCCGACGCAAGCGCGCGGCTGCGCGATGAAACGCGGATCCTGGAACGCCTGAACGGCATCGGGGGTGTTCCGCGTCTGGCGGCGCCCGTTGTGGCGGGTTCGCTCGTGATGGAGGACGTTCATGGAACTTCCCTAGCGACGATCGTGCAGCGGCAACGGCTCGACGAAAACCAACTTCTCGACATCGCGATCGATCTCGCGCAAGTCGTTTCCGGAATGCACCGTCGCGGCGTGCTGCACAAGGATATCAATCCGCACAATATCCTACTCTGCGGTTCCGAGCGCCGGGTCGCGCTCATCGATTTTGGACTTGCGACGACTTACGCGCAGCAGCGGCCGATCTTCACGCACCATACACAAATTGCCGGTACCCTCGATTATCTCGCGCCCGAACTTAGCGGTCGGTCCGGCCGCCTCGTCGATCAGCGGTCCGATTTGTATGCTGTCGGCGTGACCCTCTACGAGCTCGCGACCGGCTGTTTACCATTCGAGCACGAAGACCTGTTGCAGCTCATTCACGATCATCTCGTTCGCACGCCGCGGACGCCAGCGAACCTGGATCCGAGGGTGTCGCCTGCGCTCTCCGCGATCGTGATGCGGTTGCTCGAGAAAGAACCCGATCGACGGTATCAAGGCGCCGATGGCCTCGCATACGATTTGGTCCGGCTCAAAGATGCGATCGCACGCGGTGCCGTCCAGATATTCCCGCTCGCGGAACGCGATTTTCCGGCCGTCCTGCTAGCGCCGTCTCGGCTCCTCGGCCGCGAAAATGAACGCACGATCCTGCGCGACGCGTTTACGAATGCCTTGGATTCTCCCGAGCACGGCATCTTCATTTCGGGCGCCGCCGGCGTCGGCAAAACCATGCTCGTCGATACGCTCCGCACGCTGGCAACCGAGCGCCGAGGCTGGTTCGTCAAGGGAAAATTCGATCAAGTCCAGCAGGGCGCCGCGGGGCTGAAACAAGCGTTAAGCGCTTTGGGCCGGCTCCTGTTAGCCGAATCGGAGGAAGAACTCGCGGCCCATCGCCGGCGGTTAGCGGACGCCCTCGGCACGCGCGCAGCCCGGCTGACCGACCTCGTTCCCGAGTTCGCAATCATTCTTGGTTCGGCCGCCGCACAAGCCCCGGCCGACCAGCTGGAAGCCGACGTGCAAATACGGCAATCGGTGCTCGACCTCTTTCACGCGATCGCGACGCCTGCCCGACCGCTCGTCGTCGTTCTCGACGACGTCCAATGGGCCGACGACAGCGCCCTAAGGCTTATCGAGGCAGCGATCGCCGATCCATCCATGCGCGGCTTATTCATCGTCGGCACCTATCGCGACGTTGAGCTTGGGCGCCAAGATCCCCTCGCCCGCACGTTCGCAAGTTTGGCGAGTCAAGGCATGTCGCCGCGTACGTTGCATCTGGGAAATCTCGAGCCGGCCCAGCACGGAGCCCTCGTGGCGGAAATCCTACGCCTTACCCCCGGGGCCTCGGCTCGCCTGTCGGAGACGATCGGCGCTCGTACCGTCGGCAATCCGTTCGACACGCTCGAATTCCTCAACGCCTTACGCCGCGACGGCCTTCTCGTCGCAGGTGCGGAAGGTTGGAGCTGGGACGACGCTCAGATTCGCCACTACATTGGTGGAAATGACGTCGTAGATGTTGTCGCCGCGCGCATCGGTCGCCTAACGCAGCGACAGCGCGACGTCTTAGCCGTCATCGCGTGTCTCGGTAGCGACGTGGATACGAATATGCTCGAGGTTGCGCTGGAAGCGAACGCATCGGCGGTCATCGATCGCCTCGAAGCGTCGCTCGAGACCGGGCTGCTGCTCATTGAGCGCGATGGCAAAGTTCGATTCTCACACGACCGGGTGAAGCGGGCAGCGTACGAAAGTATCGGCGAGGCGGAACGGGACACGCTGCATCTAACACTCGGGCGCAGGTTCGCAGCGGTGGAGCGTTATGCGTTTGCTGCGGCTGAGCAATATCTGCTCTCCGCGAGCGAATTATCCGGTCCCATAGAAGCGCGGTTCTTGGTCGAGCTCTTCACGAAGGCCGCGTCGATCGCCGACTTGTCGAGCTCATATGTGGAAGTAGAGCGCTTTACCGCCGCCGCCATCGATTTGCTCGACGGGTTTGGGCCGGCGAGCGACCCGCTGCCCCTCATGGATCTTCGAAGCAGACGGCACGCCGCTCTTTACAGTCTGGCACGATACGATGAGGCGGACGTCGTCTATCGATGGATCGAGCAGCACGACCCGACGCCGCATGCGATCGCAGCGACCGCATGCGTACAGGCCTGCAGCCTTGCGATCCGTGGGCTCCAGCGACAGGCCGTCACGGTCGGTCTCGACGCCCTGGCGCAACTCGGCATCGCATCGCCCGGCGCCGATATCCAATCGGAGATCGCGCGGGGACTCGACGAACTGGAAGCGTGGATCGATGATGGGATGCCGACGCCGCCGGCCGCACCGCTCATTACGGATCAAACGCTGCTGCTCGTTGCCCGGCTGACCGCACGCGTCATGCCGTCGGCCTTTTTTTGCGACCCGCTTCTCTCGTTCTGGCTCGGCTTGCAGCGCCAGCTCTTATGGCGCGAATACGGTTGCCCGGTCGCGCTGGCGTCGGGTCTGGTCGGTAACGCGCTCGCTCTGATCGCAGTGCGTGAGGACTTCAGCCGTGCGTACCGGCTCGCGCGGTTCGCGCTCGACGCAGTCGGCAACGCGAGCGAAACCGACGCAAATCGAACGCGACACGTATTCGCGCTCGCCGCATCCCACTGGCGCGAACCGCTCGACAATACGGTTGGCTACGCACAGCACGCTCGTGATGGACTCGTAGCGGCGGGCGACGTGCAGTTCGCCAGCTATTCGTATTTCGCATCCTTACCGGCGCGCCTGGACTGTGCGCCGTCTCTCGATAGCTTGGCGAACGAAGCCGAGTCGGCAATCGCTTTTGCGGTTCGAACCAACAGCTCCTACGTCAGCGAGGCGTTCCGATCGTATCGCACGCTCGCACACACGTTGGCGGGTGGTTCGAGTGCGGGTGCGTCGACAGCGCTTGTGCCTGCGGACTCGATACCCGACGGGCAAGAGCCGAGCGCGATAGCGGCAGCGGTGGTACACATCAACGCGGCGCTGCTCGCGACTTTCTTCGGTGACGATGCGGCGCTTGCCGAACACACGGCGGCCGCGATGCCCATCCTGCCCGCCGGATTTTACGTTACGGCGGTCGCGCACGTGCTACGAGCGTACGCGCTTGCAAAACAGGTTGGCGCGCGCGCGGCCGCGGAACTGCCCGTCGCCCAAGAGCTTCGCGAGCTCGACCGAAGTCTCGCGTGGATCGCACGACGCGCCGCGGATGCGCCGGAAAACTTCCTCCACCTCACCAACTTCCTCGAGGCCGAACGGGCCTGGGCCCTCGGCGATTACGCTAACGCAAGCGGCGCTTTCGAACTCGCTTTGTCCCAACCGGACCTAGGCCACCGGCCTTGGCAGCGGGCGCTGATTTCCGAACGCGCCGGCTGCTTCTTCATCGAGCGGGGGCTCGAACATGTTGCCGGCCGCGCGCTCATCGCGGAGGCGCGGAGCCTGTATGCAGATTGGGGAGCGGCGGCGAAAGCCGCACAACTGGAAACGCGTTTCCCATTCCTGCGCGACGCCGGATCCCAACCTCCGCTTGCGATCCGGCAAACGACCGTTGCCTCGACCGACAACGTCGATCTGCTCGCAATCTTGCGCGTTTCGCAAGCGCTCAGTTCCGAGACGAGTCTCACGAAACTTCAAGCGCGCATCGTCGAGTCGCTCGGGGCGATGAGCGGGGCGAGCATGGTGCGCGTCGCGCTTTTCGACGACCGCCAGCAACGCTGGTTCGTTTCCCTGGCGAACGACGACGCGCCGGCGTCACCGATCGAAGACGCGGCAGAACGGCAGTCCTTTCCGTTGTCGGCCTTCCGGTATGTCGAGCGTACGCGCGAACCACTCTTGGTGGAAGACGCGACCCGGGACGATCGTTTCGCGGCCGACCCGTATTTCGCTCGATTCGAGCGCTGCGCCCTTTTGGCCGTGCCGATCTCGAGCCAAGGGGTGCTACGCGCGGTTCTGCTGCTGGAGAACGAATTGAGTCGCGGAACGTTCACGATCGAGCGCTTGGACGCCGTTAAACTCCTTGCCGGACAGCTCGCGGTTTCCCTCGAGAACGCGTCGTTGTACGCCTCGCTCGAAGAAACGGTAGCCGAACGGACGCAAGCCTTAGAAGCAGCGAATCGCAAGCTCGAAGCGCTGAGCGTTACCGACCCGCTAACGGGCTTGGCCAATCGTCGCCGTTTCATCGATTATCTCGACGCTGAATGGAACCGCGCGCTGCGAGCCGGAACCTCGCTCGGCTTGGCAATCGTCGACGTCGATCATTTCAAACGTTACAACGATCGCTACGGTCATCTAGCCGGCGATGCCTGTTTGCGGCTCGTAGCGAATGAAATGGACCATCAAACTCGGCAAGGTATCGATCTCGTGGCCCGATATGGCGGTGAGGAATTTGCCATCATCATGCCGGAGACGGAGCGCAAAGGAACGCGCACGGTCGTGGAGCGCGTCCGGGCGAGTGTCAGCGCCCTAAACGAACTGCACGAGACGAGCGAACATGGGATCGTTACGGTCAGCATCGGTGCCGCGGCGGTCGTTCCGCAAGACCGGGGCGAAGCGCAGCAGCTGATTGCGGCGGCCGACGAACAACTCTACCGTGCAAAGAAGGGCGGCCGCAATCGCATCGCCATTTAGCGCCGGCCGAACAAGAAGCCTTGCAAGAAGGCCCAAGCGACTTGCGAACCGGTGACGTTCCCGTGACCCGCGATGAAAGCGTCGCCCGTAAGGTTACGGATCGTCTTGCCGGACGGAAGCGCCTGGTATAACGCGGTTCCGTCGAGCAGCGTATCGTCGAACGCCTCGGCGGTCTGCTGAGCGCCGCTTCCGCCCATCCCGCCCCACGGTGAGTTCGCCGTCCCGGGCACGCTGATCGGAATCGCCGATGCGGTGTCGCGCGCGATGAACGACGCGATGGGGTACGCGGCGCCGACCGCCCAATCGTGCGAACTATGCGTGATCTGAATGAGATCCCGCACCTTTTTCTTTGCGACGACGTCGCGAAACGCGCCGACGGGCCGGCTGCCGTCCGCCGGCGCAGGCGCGAGGCCATAATGCGAGTACGCCGCCTGCAGCAGCGACATCGTGCGGACTTGCATGCCGTCGGGCAACGCGTTCGCAATCGACGTCACGAGCCGGCCCCCAAAGCTGTGCCCGACGAGATGCACGCGCAGCGCCGGGTTTGCCCGCAACGCCGAAACCACGAGCGGCGCCGCACCCGTCTGACCGACGGTCCCCGCACGTTCCTTCATCACGTAGTACGTCGTGAGATTTAGCAGCATATTCGCCGCCTGTTGCACTCCCGCGAACGGATTGAATCCGGCTGCCCCGCCGGCCGCGCCTCCCGCAGCCGGCGCGGGCGATGCGGCGTCGTCGATCGTGGCGGCGCCGCCGCCTCCGACCGGCAGGGCGGGCGCGATGCCGAGTTGCGTTTGGATGTCCGCTAAGATGTCCGCACCGCTCCGGTCTGAAAAACCGCCTTTGCTCGCATCGAGCCCGGGATCGGCTTCGGTCGAGGCGGGAAAGAGCCCGGCCAGCGCCGCTACGAATTTGTTCTGTCCGTCTTCACTGTCAAGCGACGGCACTTGGGCGAGGGCGGTATCCAGCAGGGCTTGCTGCGGCGGATCGAATTGCCCGGACGCATCCTTGAGGTTCGCGATCTGCGCCGTGATGGCCGCCCCGTAATCCGTAGGCGCGGGATCTTGCACCGCGGCCGCGCCTCCTGGGATCAGATCGGCTTCATCGAACTTCTTCGACGGCCAGTATAAGGCGACGATGCCCGTGCGCTGCTGATCGTGCGGCGTCAATCCGGCGGGCCCCCAAGCGCTGGCGACGCTTGCGAAGAAAGCGCTGTAAAGTGCGCGCGCGTCGACGGCGTCGTTGTTCCAGCCGTGCGATATGACGATGAGGTCGTCGACGTTGCGCGCCAGCGCGGTGACGGCGTCCGCGGCGCCGCTGCCGTCAATCGGACCGAGCGGCGTGATCGTAGCGTTCTTGTCGAACGGGACTTCGACCGTCGTAAACGGATCGAAATTCATTGTACGGTCTCCTTCGCTAGATGGCTTGGATAACGCGCATGATGTCCACCAAACCCGAGCCCTGGAAGTCGCGGTCGCGACGCAAATCCGTGGCGTTGTCGACGAACAGCGCTTTCACGCTCTCGGGTTGCCCGATGTATTCCCGGCGAATCGAGAGAAAACCGGCGATGAGACCCGAGACGTGCGGCGCGGCCATACTCGTGCCGGAGTCTTCTTTATACGTATAGCCGTCCCGCGAAATCGTCGTCGTCTTGCCGCTCTCGGGATCCGAAATCGTCGCGGGAAGCCGGGATTGCGCCGACGCGCAGGAGACGATCCGTTCGCCGGGCGCAACGAGGTCCGGTTTGAGGCGGCCGTCCCCCGTCGGGCCCTTCGAAGAAAAATAGGAAATGCCGTAGAGGTGCGGCTGCTCGCGGTGCGTCGATCCGACGGTGATCGCCAGATCCGCATTGCCGGGATCGTTGATCGTTTGCGGTAACGTCGCCGGCCAGCCTTTCGTGAAGGCCGTTGCGAGAGTTCCGTAACCCGAATTCCCCGCCGCGGCGACGACCACGACGCCGGAGCGCACGAGCCGGTTGACCTCGACGCAGAGCGGGCTTTGGCCGCATCCGAACCACTTCGCGTCGAACGGATACCCGACGCTGAGATTCACACCGGCAACGACGATATTGCGCCCGTACCCGTTGAACCGCTGAATCTCTTCGAACGCGTCGATGATCGAGGAGACCTGTCCGTTTCCGCTATCGTCGAGCACGCGCAAACTGACGAGTTTGCATTGCGGCGCCATCCCGGCGATGACCTCGGGATAGTCGAGCTCGCGCTCGTCCGCGCCCGCTCCGTTACGCGACGTGCACAGAATGGCCGGCCCGGGGTTGCCGGGAACCGCTTTCCACGAACCGGCCACGATGCCGGCGACGTGCGTGCCGTGTCCGAACTCGTCGACGAGCGCGCCCGGATCGTCCTTGGTCGCATCGGGATTCGGCGGCGCCGTTCCGCTGAAATCGCGATGCCGCAGCGGACGCAGCGCGTCGAGCGTTACGTTCTCGGCCGCAGCGAAGTGCGGATGCGTCGCATCGATGCCCGAATCCAGAATCGCCCAAACGATACCCTTGCCCAAAGCGCTGTAGGCCACGTGCGCCGCATCCGCTTTCACCGTCGCGATCGATTTCGTGATCAAGGCCGCAACGTGGCTATCTTCCCAGATCTGATGGATCGCGACCGGCCCGGTTGCCGGGCTGCGATCGAGTTCGACCAGGGCTCGGATCAGCGTCCCCGTCAACGTCGCATACACGTATGGATGCGTGGCATCGCCGTTCGCTTGATACTCGATCTTCGATCCGGCTCGCTGTGCGAGCATGTCGAAGTATCCGGCAACGGCCTTACGTGCCGCCTGCGTTCCTAACGGATTGCCGGTGTCGAGTACGACGATGACGTCGAAGAAATTTTCCGGCGCGGCCTTCATTTTCGACGCGAGCGGTTCGGCGATGACCCGGGTCAGCAGGTTTTCCGGATTGAAATCCGAGGTCTGATCGCTCGTCGTTCGATCGCGGCGGAATTCGATCGGCACGTCCGGTGCGATTTGCCGGTCGAGCGTTAAAACGTGAGCGCCCGTGAGCGCCGCATAGAGAAACGGCGACCCGGTCTGCGCTCCGGTCGAGGTGACGCCTTCGTGTGTCGCCGCATCGAGATCGAGCGCCGAGATCGCCGCCGCGACCTGCTGCAGGATGGCGGGCACGTCGTCGTACGCTACGCTCGGATCGGCGCTCGGCGGCACCACGACGCGCACGACGATGTTAAAGCGTTCGTCCGGTGCCCGGCTCGCGAGCGCACGCAGCGGTTCGGTGATGCGGCTTAAATTTGTATCGTACATGTGCCCCCTCCGCCCGCGCGGCCGGGTGTGTACCGCCGGCGGCACTTCGACGGAGCGCCGCTAGATCACTACTTTCCCGGCGGCACGGACGAGACGGCCGTTGCCGCGCCCGAGAGCTTCCCCAGGGCGACGCGGTTTCGTCCGCCGCGCTTGGCCTCGTAGAGCGCGTCGTCGGCCGCTTTTAAGAAATCGGCCGGATCGCTATCCGGGCCGGGAACGTCGGCAACGATGCCGACCGTGATCGTAACGATTCCGTGGGCGCTCGCCGCGTGCGGTTCGCGCATGCCGGCAACCGCCGACCGCACCCGCTCGGCGACCAAGAGCGCTGCCGTGCCGTCGCACTCGCCGAGTATGAGAACGAATTCTTCGCCGCCGTAGCGCGCCACGACGTCGGCCCCTTCCCGCAATCCGTGCTCGAGTGTGGAGGCGACTCGTGCGAGACAACGGTCGCCCGCGGCGTGGCCGTAGCCATCGTTATACTTCTTGAACTCATCGATGTCGATCATCGCTAGGCCGATCGACGTTTTATTGCGGAGCGCCCGACGCCATTCACGCCGCAAGTGCTCTTCGAAGCCGCGTCGATTGGCGATTCCGGTCAACGCGTCGGTGAGAGTTAGGTGCGCGAGTTGTGCGTTCGCGGCGGCAAGCGCCTCGGTGCGTTCGGCAACCTTGCGCTCGAGCGATGCATAAAGCAGCACGTTGTCGAGCGAGACCGCCAGTTGGCCGGCGATGAGACTGACCGCTCCGACCCCAGCTTCCGAGAAGGCATCGCGCCCGAGGCGATTCTCCAAAACTAAAACGGCACGCAAGTCACCCTGGCTTGTGATCGGCACGGCCAACAGAGAGCAGTGGCCGCAATCGCTGAAATACCGGTCGCGCGCGAGGCGGTCGTCGCGCGTGGCATCCGCCACGCACAGCGCCTCGCGCGTCCTCTCCACGTAGTCGAAGACCGATAGCGGCACGAGACCGCGGGCGCCGGCATCCTTGATGGGGATCGATTCCGCGTCGTCGTCGCCCGCTGGCGAGTAGGACCACTCCCGCGTGTCTTTGTCGGCGAGAATGAGCAGGACCGAAGTCGCTCCGGTCAAGCCCGCGAGCAGGTCGACGACTTGTTCCTTTAGCCGGCCGAGACTCGTCTGCGAACTCAACGCTTGCGACGCCTTGAGAATGGCGACCATGTCGATGGTTTCGGACGTGAGAACGACCGTCGTATCAAGGCTCTTGGCCGGTGCTCGGCGCGCACCGCGCAAGAACCGATGGTCGGCTTCGAGCCGGCGAATCTTCGCAGTAGCGCCCCACGCGGCGTAAGCCCGATGCGCGTCGGCGAGCAGCTGCCGGCTGTACTCTTCGATGCCGTATTCGAGGTAGCACAGGCCGGCGCGCTCGGCAATTAGCCCACGCTGCATGGGTGACGAGGACTGCGCTTCGGTGCGTGCCGCCTCGAAGGCGGCGGCTGCGCCCGCAAAATCGCCTCCGGCCCACGCGCGTTCGGCTTCGATGAGTCGCACCCAATGCAGGAAGTTGCCGGGAGCGCCGGCGGCGCGAGCCCGCGTCCAATCGAGGCATCGGTCTAGTTCAGCCGTAGCCGCCGGGCGTTCCGCGGCCGCGGCTTGTGGGACGTGCCGCGCGAGCGCGACCGCGCGCAGCATGTGCGCCGACGCCGTCAGCGGTTGGCCGACCACTTTCGGCAGCAGCGGCATCGCCGCGCCAGTATAGCGTAGCAGATCCGGTATGTTACCGAAGATATACGCGGACTGCGCGCGCGCGACGAGATAATAAGCCACCGCCGCCGGATTGCCGGTTAGCCTGGCGAGGTGGTTTTCTTCATCGAACGATCCGTCGTCGAAGCTCCCATCGGCATACGTTTCTCCGAGCAGCGAGCGCACCAGTTGCCGATGCGGCAGCTTCAGTGCTTCGGCTTGGACGTTGCCGACCCGCGCGCACAATGCGATTGCGGCTTGGATCTCAGCCGAGTATTCTTCGATGGTGGTCGAGCACTGAAGCAACAGCTCGATCGAGACCTCGTAGGTCCAGCACGCATCTTGCAAATTGCCGCGTTCCAGAAGGCCCTCGCGCGCTATTCGCGCTTGCCGAACGCCCTCGCGAAACGGCTCGAACCATTGAACGCTAATCGAATAGAGAAACCGGGCGATCGACGTCTGGTCGAAGCCGCGGTTTTCGCTCTCGGTCAAGACATACTTTGCGATGCGATACCCGATCGTATGGATATCTTCGAGTTCGTTCGAAAAGATTGCAACGTGACAGATCGGCCCGACCAGCAACGGTTGCGGACCGTGCGCGGCCCACAAATCGAGACTCTCGAGCACGAGCCAGGCGAGGATCGCGCGGTCGGAAAAAAGCGCCGGGGGCATCATCGCGCTGATGAGTTTGGCGGCCGCAGTACCGCGCGCGTCGATCGCTTCGCTGCGGACTCGGTGGGCTACTCGCAACTCCTCGTCGTCGCACCAACGTGCGACGGTTGTCAAGCGCTGCTCGATCGATGCATCGAGCAGCTCGGCACGCGGTAACGCGAGTCCGATAGCGGCGAGCGAGTCGATTCCCAATGCAAGCGCAGCACCGAACCGGCCGCGGTTCGTCAAGCTCAGGATCTGGGTGCAAGCCGAATCGACCAGTTCCGCCGGGTCGCTGCGACGCCGGGCGATCGAATCGTAGATGTCGTCGGCTTCGGTGAGCCGGCCCAAGCGGTAGAGCGCGGCATGCATCTCACGATCGAGCTCGCTCGCGAGCTCGTCGTCGTCCGGCGCCGCAAGCGCGCCGTACATCGTTACCGCGGCGGTGAGGAACCGCCCGACGGCGACGTCGTTCGACAACAGACGCGCCAGATTTGCTGCACCGCGAAAGAGGGCGATGCAGCGCAATCGCTCGGCGGGCGCCGTGATGAGCCCGAGCACGGGCAAATATTGCTCGGCGGCCGTTGCCTCGAATCGCGCGATCGCCTGCAATCTCGTTGCCAGCGCCAGGTGCAGCGCCGGCCGGTCGCCATGGTCGAGCCGGCTGTTCGCGGCCTGCTGTACGCGATCGTGCCGAAAGCGAACCGTTGCGTCATCGCCTGGCTCGAGAACGATCAGTCCGTCGTCCAGCGCCGGCGTCATCGAGCTTTCCAACTCGCTCGCCGAGCATCCCGCGGCTGCCCGTAACAAAGACGACTCGACTTCGCCCCCCAAGCAGGCCATGATTTCGAGCAGTCTTGCGGAGTCCGGCGGCAATGCATCGATGCGCGACGTCAGCAAATCGATAACGTCGCCCGCACCGACATAGCGCCGAATCGAGGCGTCATCCCAGGTCCAGCCGTTGCCGCCGTGGGTTAACGCACCGTCGTGACGCAGGGCGTTGACGAGTTCGGTGGTGTCGTACGGATTGCCGTCCGTCCTCGTCGCGATCGCGTCGGCCAACCGCAACGCATCGGCCGGGCGAAGACGCATCATCTCCCCGAGGAGCGCACCCAGATCGCTGCGGCCGAGGTTATTCAAGATGAGGCTGCGCGGCGCCGCGTTCAATCGATCCCAGCGCGAGAGCATGGCAGACAGCGGGTGCGCCGAATCGACGTCGGCGTTGCGGTACGTTCCGACGAAGAGGAAGCCCGGGATGCCGGCCTCGCTCGCGATAGCGTCGATGAAGCCGAGCGGCGTCGCCGAAGCCCACTGAAGATCGTCGAGGACGAAGACGATCGGGCGACTTCCCGCTAGCGTGCGCAAGATGTCGACGCCGATACGGTAAAAGCGTCCGACCTCGAGGGGCGCGTCGTCGAGCGGCTCGGCGGCAACCCGGAGCAGTAGCGCAAGTTCCGGCAGAATCGCCGTTGCGAGTCCGAGATTCGCGCCCAACGCGCGGAGAAGATCGGGCCGCAACGGCTCGAGTGCTTCCTCCGGTTCCGCGAGCAGCAATCGCAATAGGCTTCGCACCGTGCGCAGGACGGCGTCCGAGTCGAGATCCAGACGCGAGCGATCGAACTTGCCGGAGACGAACCAACCGCCTTTGGCCGTGACGATCGGGCGGAGTTCGTTGCTTAGCGCCGTCTTACCGACCCCGGGCATGCCCGCGATGAGCAGCGCGTTGCAGCTGCCCGTCAGCGCGTCGTCAAATGCGGCCTGGAGTGCCGCGCGTTCAGCCTCGCGACCGACGAGCCGCGACGGCGGCGTCAGGCGCTGGGGAAAATCTTTCTCGCCGAGCTGGAATGGCTTCGCGTTGCCGCGCTCGAGACGCCTGAGCAACTCGCGCAAGTCCGCGTCGAGGCCCTCCGCGCTCTGGTACCGTTCGTCGGGCTCTTTTGCGAGCAGACGCATGACGATGTCCGACAGGGGCCTCGGAACGTCGGGATCGACGGTCGCCGGCGGAATCGGAACCTGTAGCAGCAGATTGCGAATGAGTTCGAAAGCATCGTTGCCGACGAAGGGCCGGCGCCCCGTGGCAAGTTCGTACAGCGTTGCGCCGAGTGCGTAGAGATCCGCCCGATGGTCCGCGGTACGGCCCGTCCGGCCGGTCTGCTCCGGCGCAATGTACGCAAGGGTGCCCTCGATCTTGCTATGCGCGGTGAAGGCGGGCCGCTCCACGGCCGAACTACTCGCGATATTGAAATCGATTAGCAGCGGGCGGCGCTCGGCCCCGACCGTGAGGATATTCGATGGATTGATATCGCGGTGCACGATGCCCGCGCGGTGGACGCTGGCGACGATATCCGTGAGCTGCAGCGCGAACGTTACGAACGGGGCGGCGGCGAACGCGCCGGTCGAGAACGGGACGCGTAGCGGCGCGCCACCGGCGTCTTCGAAGGCAACCCAATCGGTCTCGGGCGCTTCCGCGAGCGCCGGCACACCGGGGACGCCGGCGAGCCGCGCGAGCATCGACTTTTCATGCCGCGCGCGGGAAGCGGCGCCCGCACCGAGTCCGTGCTTGAGAATGACGCTGCGGCCGGCGAAGCTGCGGCGGTAAACGCGCGTCCGCTCGCTTTCCCAAAGCAACTCGTCGCCGGCTAAGGTTAGGGGCTTCAGCGAGGCGACTCGGGCCGGTTCCCGTGTTCGATGACCGCTCTCCCGTTCACGATTGCGCTCCAACCCTCGCGAGAGGGAACCGCGCGACTCGTTTACCTCTTCATCGGCGTAACTGCGGCTCAATCTGAGCTCGCTCAGGCTGGCTGGTCGAGCGCGCGAGTTCCGCCCCTGCGCCGAGCGCGCGCAACTTCGCGTAGGCGACGTCGCGCGGCATCGGCGCGAGGCCGCAATTCGTCGAGCAGACGATGCGTTCGTCGGGCAGATAGCGGCGCGCGAGTTCGATCGTCGCAAGGACCGCTTCGGGCGTTTCGACCGCGTTCGTCGCCACGTCGATCACGCCGATTGCAACCTTTTTGTCGCCGAGCAGACCGAGGACGCGCGGCGGCACGCGCGAGCCCGCGAGCTCCATCGACACGCCGCCGACCGCGCTCTGGGCGAGTAGCGGAAAGAGTTGCGCGTATTGATCCCACTCCTCGCCGAGCGCGGCCTTCCATGCAACGTTGGCCGGTACGCCGTAACCGTAACAGACGTGCACGAACGTCTCGACGCCGAGCCCCGCTACGCACGCGTCGAGCGCCGGAACGCCCCACGTTTCGACCTCGTCCAGGTACACGTTGAACGCCGGCTCGTCGATCTGGATGACGTCGACGCCGAGCGCGACGAGGTCTTCGATCTCGTGCCGCAGCGCGTGCGCGAACGCGAACGCCGCCTTCTCGCGGCTGCCGTAGTGATCGTCGTTGAGCGTATCGACGATCGTCATCGGGCCGGGCAGCGTCACCTTCAGGCGTTTGGCCGTTTCGTCGCGCGCGAAGCGGATCTCGTCGCCGTGCACGGAGGCGCGCCGCCGCACGGGGCCCACGATCGTGGGACAATCCGCTTCGTAACGCTCGCCGCGAATGCCGCGGCGCGCGAGCTTATTCGGATCGACGCCTTCGAGCGCGCCCGCGAACCCGTGCACGAAGTGCCTGCGGAATTGTTCGCCGTCCGTCACCACGTCGAGACCGGCTCGTTCTTGCTCGAAGAGGGCGACGCGCACGGCATCCCGCTGCGCGTCGCGCAGCGCGTCACCGGCGAGATGCCAGTCCGGCCACAGCTTCTCCGGATCCGCCAGCCAGCCGGGTTTCGGCAAACTTCCGGCGATCGTCGTTTCGAACGTCATCCCCGCCATATTATGCACGCGCGGTGGCGGCTCCGTGCGCCTTAGAGCGCCTGTCAAGCGGAAGCGGGTGCTCGAGCGCGCGAAGGACGAACTGCGACGCCGTCCGTCTGTGCCGACGTTAAGCTTCTGCGTCGGCGAACAGCTTGGCAAGGGCGGCGAAGGCCCGCGCGCAGGCGGCGCGCTCCGCGGCGTTGAGTTTCGCGAGC